>Ga0190363_1000975_pt1 | contig 17154 bp, 20 predicted proteins | sample 48721867_MG_FD_161272 | JGI IMG/M metagenome (GOLD analysis project Ga0190363, IMG submission 161272) | Hydrothermal vent microbial mat bacterial communities from Southern Trench, Guaymas Basin, Mexico - 4872-18-6-7_MG | ecosystem: Environmental > Aquatic > Marine > Hydrothermal vents >... | reverse complement strand
AGCATTCGAGCTGCAGAGAGAGGTGGATGCACTCTATCGGGTAGGCGTTAGGGGTGGATACGTGATCTATTATTCGAGCAGGTATGTTCCCTATAAGATAACTATTGGCGGATGATTAATCGCATGTGATCCACTCTATTCTGGTCCTCTCACTCTCATATTTTATCAACCTCTTCCCGTCTTCGGATCTCACCCTTAACACTCCATTGCACATTCCCATAATGGTTGCCACAACGCTCTTTTCATGAGCCTCTTCATCTAAAAGAAATAAGCTCGTCACATTCATCGCTCTAAGCTTTCCGAACAATATATGCAAGAACCTTGAAACCGTTTGAAACGGATTATACAATAAGAGCGTTGAAACGGAGTCGAATAATAGTCTCACCTTTAACTCCTTCCTCCGCATAGATGATAGTAACTCTCTCAAGGCAACATTATATGACGTTAGGTCTGATGCGCTTGGAATTCTCTTGATGTGCTGCCTCTCTTCTAGTGGAAGTCCTATCGCTGCCGAGAACAGGTCTATGTAAGCTAATCTGCCCTCATTGAGGAATTTATCCGCATCCGATCCCAGAATCCTCTTAAATTCTTTATGCTCTTGTTCAGCCGTTGTATTTGTGCAGCTTACTATGCATCCCTCTCCAAGTCTTAATCCCGTTGCGATAAAGTTTCTGCAGATGCTCCTCTTTCCACCCATCGGCGGCCCCAAGACTAGGATTATGGCCCCCCTCCTAAATCCGCCGACCCTTTCGTCGATTGCTCTGCAACCCGTCTCTATCATCTCAGACGGCATGATGGTGTTTGGTGAACGATTTGTTAAAGAATCAGAACCTGCCGCAGGTGTCAAGCCCTCACAACACCTTTCTAAAATCCTAGGGTTTAGCTCAACACCTTCTTGATCCTATCGCTAACCTTGCGGATCTCATGGAGAATTAATCCAAGAGTCGCTTCCCTCGGCGCCATCGCAACCAGGATCGCATTCTCTCCCGCGCCAACGGCGACGATCTTAGACCTACTGCCCTCGACAATCACCCTCTCAGCTGCTCCAGCCTTTAGCTCGGAGAAGGCGGTCTCAGCCGCTCCAACCATGGTCGCGGTCATGGCCGCGAATGCTTCGGCGTCAACGTCTTCGGGTAGGGCGCTGGAGATCAGGATTCCATCCCTCGTCACGAGCGCCGACGCTAATGCTCCGGAATTTCTATTGAATTCCATTAGAAGGCTTCTGAGGATCTCACGGGTTGTCGACATTGCTCTCCCTCACCCCCTTAAAGACTAGCTTTAACAACTCCTCAATCCCCTCAATTATATTAACTTTCTTGGTCGCAATAGTTCCGATCACCGGAACATCTTTCGGAAGCTTCATCAACTCCCTAACCTTCTCGGGCGGCAGCGCTCCAGGTAGATCTTGTTTATTCGCGAAGACGACTAAGGGCAGCCCATAGACCCTGGCCTTATGAAGCATCTCAATGGCCCTCGGAAAGCTCGATGGATCCGTGCTATCCACCACCAAGATCACTCCCAAAGTTTCTCCTCCAAGTTGTTCGAGAATTGGGTCGAATCTCTGCTGACCTATCGTTCCAAAAAGGTCTGCTTGGAATCCCTTATGCTCAAAATGGCCAAAGTCTAAGGCCACGGTGGTCTCACCTCGCTGAACGCTGACGGCTCTCGTCGATAGGGCGTGGACCACGGTGGTCTTTCCGGCATGATATGGCCCTGTTATCAAGATCTTTGGAATATAGATCTTCATTCCACCTGGTTTCACATATCTAAATGGTATCGATACAGGCTTGATGGACTTCCCTCCAACCTTCTCTATCGTGAAGAAGTCGCTTAATATTACTCCCTTCTCGATCGGGCTCAAACTTATTATGTTGTCAACCCTGTCCCTCAACCTACGCTTAACTCCCTCCTCGAAATCCCATTCAATAAAGATGTATAGCATGTGTGAGTCATTTAGAACGGCTATCTTCCTCCACTCCTCGAACTTCTCAACGACGATCTCCCCAAAGTGGTCTAACATCGTTGAGAGCGAGTCTATGATAATCAACGAGTTCTTTCCAACATCATTAACGGCCTTCAGTAAAGCTCCATCAACCTCCTCAAGATTGTATGGATTTAACACAGCGTATCTCTCCTCGCTCTTAATCCCCATAAAACCCGTGTAAGCGTCTACGAAGACGAGCGCGTTCTCCTCCTTAAACTTGGTTAGATCCCACCCATATCTCTTCACATCCTCCATTATTATATCCGGTCTCTTATTGTTCGTCAAGTAGATTACGGGGTATCCCGCATCTAGCCACCTATATGCTACTTGGTAGGCGAGGGGTGTTGCCTCGGTGAATGGCTTAGAGCTTATCAGGGTGGTTGCCCCGGTTTCAAGACCTCCTCTAAGCATGTCATCGAGCAACATCACACCGGTTTTGAGTTTCATGAGCATCCCTCTCTCGCCTACAGGGATATGACTATCCCTAGACCTCTCTTGATGACATAGCTATAAATGTTCATGCTGTGGTTGACGCCTCTCATCTTCCTTATATAAATCTCTCGCTTGAAGCCCGTCTCCCCTCTCCTAAAGCTCAAGACTATTACCCCCGACGCTAAGAACTCCTCTATCCCATACCTGCTCAGCTGATTCGTTCCCGTAGGTATCTCAGAGGTGGCGATGGTCGTTATACCCATATCGTCTAAGGCGTGGATCAGGCTCCTGATATATCCCCTGACGGCCGTTTGAGCGGCGGCTGAATCGCCTCCACCCTCAAGGACTAGCGGGGCTATGGGGTCTATTGCAAGCCTCTTAGCATCTATCTGAGAGATCAGAGCCTTTATCTCATCGACGATCTTCTGATGCGGTATCCTCCCAGCCCCGGAGAAGTATGGGGTTATCTCCGCCATCAAGACCTTCCTATCCTCGATAAGCTTCCTGAAATCCCATCCCAACGACTCCGCATCCTCAACCACATGCTCAGGCTTCTCATCGATCGTAAGGAATACTCCAGGTTCGCCATGTTGGGCTCCATAGTAGATGAATTGGAGGGCGAAGGTCGTCTTACCAGCCCCAGCCTCGCCGCACACTAGATACGTTCTCCCAGCCGGGAAACCTCCCTCGATGAGTTCATCAAGACCTGGAATACCGCTTTTAACCCTTCCCACGAATACTCTCTTTCAATTGTTAATCTTAAATATTTGCCAATGCATTCGGCTTTAGAATGAGTTCATGGGCGAGTAAGATAAGCGGTGAGAGCAAGTGGTTTAAGGCGAGCCAATTGGAGAGGCAGGGGAAGCTTGAAGAAGCCATGAACCTCTACCTAGAGGAGGCGAGAGAGCAGGAAGCCAAGAGCTTAGCGCTCTCAGCTCTAAGCATGCTCTCAGCCGCCAAATGCGCCGCCAAGCTCGGCAAGGAAAACGCTTCTGAATACTTTAAGGAGGCTGGGAGAAGGTATGAGAAATATGGGGACTCGATAATTAGCATCTCCCCAAACTCGTCCGCCTGGGCATATAAGATGGCCTCGAGATGCTATAATTGGGCGGGAGATCAGGAGTCCGCTGACAGCATGTTAAAGAAGGCGGAGTCACTCTTAGAAAAAGTTGGTGAGAAGGCTGAGAGATATTTCCCACTCTTTAAGCAATATAGGCCGAAGAAGGATAAAAAATGAGGATCGTGATGCTCAACGAGGGAACATATCCATACTATAAGGGAGGAGTTAGCACTTGGACTCACCTCCTTATCTCGAACCTTAAGGAATTTAGCTTCATAACCGTGGCCCTGACCACGAAACCCTTCCTAAAAACCCTCTATCCAAACCCCCAAACCTGAGATATGTGATGAACATACCTCTTTGGGGGACGGAGCATTTAGGAGAGCATCTAAAAGAGTTCACGATTAGGAGGCTGATCAAGCTCTCCGCATGGACTCATGAAGATGACGTAAGAGAGAATTTCACTCCCTATTTCAGAACATTCTTGAGAGAGGCTAAGCTGGGTGGAAGAGATCCGGAGGCCATGGGAGAAGCTTTGGTGAAAATGCATAAATTTCTCTTGAATCACAGCTTTAGGAAAACCTTTAAGAGCTTCCATGTCTGGAAGGCTTTCCTCGAGGAAATAATCGAGGATGAACTCTACTCAAATGCAAGGGTCTCATACATGCTAAAGCTGAGCCACGTGATTAGACATCTCTTCAGAATACTCGCATACGATTACCCGGAGGCAAACCTCTACCATTCATCCGCCTCAGGATTATGCGGGTTAATAGGCGTCATAAAGAAGTTGGAGAGCGGAATCCCATATATAGTCACGGAGCACGGAGTCTACTTCCGAGAAAGATTACTGGAGATCTATCCCGAGCTTAATCTTCCCGAAAAGATCTTCTGGCTAAACCTCTTTAGAGCGATCACCCTAGTAAACTATTATTACGCCGATAGAATACTACCTGTCTGCGAGTTCAACATCAGATGGGAGACGGAGTTCGGGATCTCTAGGAAGAAAGTCGAGGTGATTTATAACGGCGTTGATGTCGAGAAGTTTAAGCCCATGGACGTAGACGTTAAGGGGGTTAAGCCGATAGTAGTCATGAGCAGGATCGAGAAACTGAAGGATATCCTAAACATGGTCGAGGCCATGGAGTATATCTCGAAGGAAGCTCCTGAGATTGGATGCGAGATCTACGGCCCAATAGTGGATGAAGAATACTTCAATGCATGTCTCAAGAGGGCTTACGAGCTAAACGTCTTAGATAAGATCCTGTTCATGGGACCGACGGATAATCCTGAGATCGCCTATAATAGAGCTGATGTGGTCGTCCAGCCAAGCCTATCGGAGGGATTCCCATTCACGGTTATCGAGGCCATGTCATGCGGCAAGCCAGTCGTCGTCACAAATGTTGGAGGGGTTAAGGAAGCTATAGGAGATGCTGGATTAGTGGTTCCACCTAGATCTCCGAGAGAGTTAGCGGACGCTATTCTAAGATTGCATCTAGATGAAGGTCTCAGGAAAAGGATGGGTGATAGGGCTAGGCAGAGAGCCTTAAAGCTATTTAGTCAAAGACGTTCATCGAGGAATATAGAAGACTCTACCTAGAGATAGTCTCAGAATACGGGCTCGGTGAACATACATGACCATGCACCGAGACCTAGACGCACTCGCCAGAGCCGTCCTAGAAGTCGACGAAAAAGTCAAGGATTATCTAGAGGCCGCGGCCATCCTTGAGGCCATCGGGGTAACTCCACGAGTGGCGAAGGAACTCGGCTACTCAGATACATTTGAGCTGGCTAAAGAAGTTATGAAGATCATAGAGTACTATAGATTGACTGTTGGAGAGATCTTCGCTGAGGAGAGGCCGACGAGGCTTCAGAAGATGATGGATGCTATAAAGCTCTTCATCTCAGGGGTCTTTTTCAGCGCTCCATGGCTTCTCATAACGATCTCGTATATGCTATTTGGAATATCCTTGCTTCCAGTATATGAAGAGCCGTTGAGAGCGACCGCCATAGATATAGCACTCATCCTGAGCATGATCATAACCTCAATCCTCCCACCGATGTTCATGCGAAAACTACAATTCCACTTCTATCAAGAGGATTATGCGACTTCACAGAAGATCCTCATGCTCTACTATGTCACCGGCGTCCTCACGATCTCCGGGTCAAGCATCATAATCTGGCTCATATTTAGGTTTCTCCCATATCCAGATTGGTGGACGATTTACACGCTCATCTATTACATTCCGTTCTCGTTCTTCTGGCTCTCAGTAGCCCCCTTATACTCTTTCCGGAAATACTTCGCCTTAGCATCCTCCTATGTAGTATCCCTATTGTTCATCGGGGTTATGTATAGGATCGTCGAGGCTAAGCTAAGCCTACACCTAATACACGTGTACGGCATCATGCTCGGAGCATTCTTCGCCATAATGTACTCAACCAGCATTCTTTACATCAGGTATAAGATCCTCGGAGCCACATCTGAACCCACGATAGAGCCTAAGCCATCATTCATAATCTACTCAGGATTGAGTTATTCGCTGATAGGTGTTTTATACTTCATATTCTTGTTCATGGATAGGATTCTGGTCTGGTCGATGACTAAGACACCGTATCCGCTACTGGCCGACGTAGATTACGAGAAGATTGCGAACTTAGGCTTACTCGTTCTAGTCATCCCATTCGGCGTCATAAACTATTATCTCACAAAGATCTATGAAGAGATCTTAAAAGAGGGCGATAGATTCACCGTAAAGGAGATTGAGGAATATAGAAATAGAATCGCCCAACGCTATCGAGATGCCTGTCTAGCGACCTTTGGATCCGGCATAGGATCACTAATAATACTCTTCTACATCTTCAGGAAATTGGGCTGGATGTCGACTAGCTTCCACGTAACGGTCTTCCTCTTCAGCGGAGTAGGCTATGCCCTCATACCACTATTCTTCATTGGATGGCTTCTTGGGACGTTCCTCTACAAGCCAGAACTATTCGCTAAGCCCTTAATCTTGAGCCTTTCGATTAACGCGGTACTAGGATTTATCCTGACGAGACACATCGGAGTAGAGTATGCGTCTCTGAGCTTCATGGTATCGACAATAGTATTGACGGCGGCGAGCTTATGGCAATCGTTGAAGATCGTTAGAGAAATTGATTACGCATATTATTCCGCATTCTAGCTATGGAATCCTCCTCCACTTAGGTATTTGCGGGTATAGGAGGCCATTCCTCGAAACTCTCGCCGATCCAAGGTATAGATGATTAAACTTCCCTACGACGTACCTTCCACGGTAAGTTTTCTCGGTCTTTATCGGGATCGCCTTCATCCACTTCTCCACCTGCTCCTCATCCAACTCTATAACATTGTCCTTAATCTCGCCGTCCAGTAGCTGGCTTCCCTCAACCGATAAAGATATGTCGCCATCTGAGATCTTCATCACATACAAGCCCAGCTGCTGAACTCCTCTTAGCCTTGATGCTAGCTCCATGGTCTCCTTCGTGGCCGCCCTAATCCTCCTCCGCCCACATTTAATCAAGATTAGAGCATTAAAGCATGCTTCAACCCCATATAGGCTTCTAAGCCTATTCTCTAGGAATCTCCTCTCCCTTGGACTGAGGAGCTTCATGAGCCGCCCTCCTTCGAGACTCTCGCCACATAAAATCCTTCAGCCCAATTATCGTAGGGCATTATCCTAATCGTCTTCTCCAGCTCTTCATCTAATTTCATGCCATCCCATTCAACGATCCCACATCTATATCTTAATGATGGGAGATCGATCTCCTTTAGGACGGCGTTCTCCCTCCTCTCTAGGAGATATTGAATCACCATTTCATTCTCCTCGACCGTAAGGGTGCATGTAGCATATACCAGCTCCCCGCCGGGCTTCAAGCAGTCGAATCCAGCGAGTATTAATTGGCGTTGGAGCTTACTCAATCTCTTGGCTAGTTCGAGGCTCCACGACCTCGCTATTCCCCAATTCTTACTCACTATCCCTAAGGAGCTGCAGGGAGCATCGACCAAGACCTTATCGAAGCATTCGCGGGCGAATCTCGGAAACTTTCTGCCATCCATCAAGGTTATGATCACGTTCAAAACCCCGAATCTCTGGAGATTCGATGCGAGGGCCTTAACCCTATCAAAGCTCACATCGTTTGCGACTAGAACTCCGAGGCCATCCAATAATTGGGCTATCTGGGTGCTCTTGCTTCCCGGAGCCGCGCATAGATCTAATACCTTCTCTCCGGGCTTTGGGTTAAGGACCTCGACCGGAACCATTGAGATCGGGGCTTGAATATAGATTAGGCCCAGCATGTGCTCAACGGTCTTCCCCAAATCGATCGGCTCGTCCTCCACAACATACCCGTAGCGCGCCCAAGGAATCTTCTTGAAAGATACGCCCTTCTCCTCAAGCATCTCTAAAACTTCATGCTCATCCATCTTGAGCGTATTCACTCGAAAAGATGTTGGGAGAGGTTTCCGATAAGCTTCGAGTAGTAGAGCTAGGTCTAGGTCGGGCATCTTACTTAGATATTCTCTTAAGCTCTCGCTTAACTTGATCTCTCCAAGCACTTTATCAACCGACTTATTCCGAGGGAGTCTAGAATTTAACGATGTAATCGTCGAGACGGCTCCGCCGAGAATCCGGGTCAATAACTTTTATATCTGCTGGGGAACCCCATATTAACATGGCCGAGCATTGGGCCTTCATAGTCCGAGATCACACCTACCAAGGGAAGACCATCTTGGCGAGAGATGTCTTAGCCGATCGAGTTAGAAACAAGTTCTGGTCCCTGAACTCAAGGGCTCGAAACGTTAAAAAACTTAAGAAAAGGGGATAAGGTAGTCTTCTATCTCACGAGCTCAGAGGGCAGAGGTTTCATGGGGAGAGGGGTCTTGGCCGGCGAGGCGCATCCAATGACGATCGAGCAGAGATTCCACATAATCGGATCTCCGTCGATAAACTTCGACTATGCAGTCGAATTCCGCGAGGCCGAGATGTGGCCAAGGCTCGTTCCACTCGACCTACTGGCGGATAGGATGCCTCTCTTACTCGGAAGAAAGAATCCGGCGAGAGTATTTAGGGGGAGTATCATAAGATTGACCGAGAGGGATTATGAGATAGTCTTGGAGACGGCCGAGAAACTGATGGGAAAACGATAAAGGACGAGTTTAAGGAACCTCTGGGCCCGCCGGGATTTGAACCCGGGACCTCTGGCTCCGCAGGCCAGCGCCATATCCAAACTAGGCCACGGGCCCTTCATTTGATCCATATTGTTATCGTTATTAGATGTTTTGTTGGCATGTAGGTTAAAATCTAGCTTGGTCGACGATTTGATGTGCATGAGTGGGCTTTAGCTGAGGCCTTGATCTCGACCGTGAGTAAGGTCTTAAAGAGTGAGGGATTGGGGAAGATCTTGGAGATTGGGGTTGGGATCGGAGAGCTTCAAGACATTGACCTTGAGATCTTCAAGTTCGCCCTCATGCAGTTAAGACCTGATTACCTTAAGGACGCTGAATTCAAGTTTAAGATCGTTAAGACTAGGCTTAGATGTAGGGTTTGCGGCCATGAATGGTCTCCTAGGAAAGATGAGCTGGACGAAGGTGTTAGGGAGGCAATACACTTCATCCCCGAGATAAGCCACGCATATCTCAGATGTCCGAGATGTGGGAGCATAGACTTCGACATTATCGAGGGAAGGGGGGTATGGTTAGAATATGTTAGGGGGAAGCGGTGAACGAGATCTTCCAATAGGGTGGAGGGATGATGCCATGAGTAGTGAGCTTAAGGATGTGAGGTTAAGCGTGATAGATGAGAGGATTAAGAATGTGAAGAACGTGATCGCAGTCTCGAGCGGTAAAGGCGGCGTTGGGAAGAGCCTCGTGGCCTCAGCCCTCTCCCTAACACTTGTGAGAAGAGGCTATCGGGTCGGCTTATTCGACCTCGACCTCACAAGCCCCTCAACACACATAATCCTAGACGTTGGAGAGAGTCGGCCAATCGAGGATCGAGGAATAGTTCCACCTAAGATTCATGGAATAAGCTATATGTCCATCACCTATTATTCCGGAGACGAACCAACTCCGCTGAGGGGCGTAGACTTCTCTAATGCCCTAATCGAGTTGATGGCGATAACTAGGTGGGGAGATCTAGACTTCTTGATCGTGGATATGCCTCCAGGTATAAGCGACGCAACCTTAGACATCATTAGACTCATTAAGCGCTCAAAGTTCTTGATCGTGACGACTCCATCTAAACTCGCATTTGAAACAGTTAAAAAATTGATCAAGCTCCTCTCAGATCTACGCGTGGAGATCATAGGAATAGTCGAGAACATGAAGATCAAGGAGTCGGATTTCATCAAGTCAAATGCCGATAAGCTAGGAATCAAATACCTCGGCGGAATAGAGTTCGATCAAGGTCTAGAGAATGCTTTAGGAGATGTGGAGAAATTTTCCAAGACAGAATTCTTTAGAGGAGTTTGGAGGATAGCTGGAGAACTTTTAAGAGCATTAGCTTTTGGAGCGCAATAACTCGTGATAAAGGTTTAGGTGTCTTCTAGCCATCCTCAACCATTGAGTCCTAACAGCATAGCTATAGAGGTGAGCCATATATGCGACGGCATAATCGTAGTTGTTCATCATCCACTTAAGCTTCTTTACGAGTTCGGCCGGCTTCTTAGGGGGAATGGTTACCCTAGGCGCAAACTGATACAACTCTATCAATCTTGGAACCCTGCTACCTATTAGGGGCTTAAAGCTCCCCATCGAGAGATGCAATATCCCGCTCACAGAATAGACCCCGTATTTGTCTCGGTATGGCAACAATATTATATCGGCGATTGAGGCTATCTTGAGAATCTCATCACTCGTCAGGTACTTATCGATGAAAGTTAATCTCGCGACCCTACCCAGCTCCTCTATCTGCTCCAAAAGCTCTCTATCTCTCAGTTCCCCACCTATTATGATGTTCATGGAATCCGCTTCGTAACTAATCTCTCTCAAAGCCTCCAGAAGCATATCTAACCCCTTATCCTTTCTCAAGAAGCCGAAGAGAGTTAACGTTAAGCCTTTAAGCACGCTCTCTTCCAATCCCAAGTCCCTTAACAGTTTATACCTCGGATGACCTAGATAGGGATTCAGGAGAGTCCCATGGGGGATTCTATGAATTACTAGCGGATCCACTCCCTGATGCTGGATCTCAAACTCCATCAAATAGCTGTGAACTATGACCGCGTCGACCGAGCTCAATCTCCTTTGAAAGTTTAATGGGTATGAATGTCCTGATAATGGATGATAAACGCTATGCATCGTGAATGCCACCGCCTTAACCAGCCTCTCGTCTCTAGCTTCAAGACACGCTTCAAGTATCGCATCATTTCTCCCGAAGATCCCATACTCGTGTTGAACATGTATAACATCCACTCCCCCGATCTCTCCAAGCTCATCCAACACTCCATGATAATCCCTTGAACCTCTCTCAAATGACGGCCGGATCTCCGCATGCGGCTCCACCCTGTAACTCGATCCGTAATCGGAGAATATTGTTATCCTAGCTTCAGGATAGATTGATTTCAGACTTGTGGTAAGGAATCGTGTGTATTCGGCGACGCCGCAATGGGTCGGTGGATAGGTCGAGACGTATCCCAATCTGAGCATGTGAACCCAAGAATCAATGCTTGAATGTAAAAGATAAACTTGTTGACATCCACTTAATGCGAAATTCTTAAATCCACTATGAGAGGCTAAATGTTAAGGATGCCTGAGTTAATCGCCCTCGCGCGTGCATGTGTGTCACTGGGTTTCTGCGTCTTCATCTTAATATACGTAATTAAGCTATTGAGGAGGCTTAGGAGGACGACGGTGGTCGCCGGTAGGCTCTTCCTAGCCGCCGAGAAGCTCCGCAGGTTAACGTGGCGATTTTTACGGGATTAATCTTAGTCTACATGTTCACCGTAACCCTCCTCGTCGAGAATTATGTCGTGAGGGAGTTGGAAGATACCTCGTATCCCTATCCCTACCATTCTTTCTTTACGGACTCTACAAACTCTATGAGGTGGTTAGATGAGCGGAGTAAGCTATGGAGCATTTCTAGGAATGGCGCTCACCGGAACGGCCCTAATCCTAGCATTCATAGCGATGTTACTGGCTAGAAGGAGCTCGGAGACCTATATAGCTAGAATCTTCCTAGAGAGGGCGAGGATAATAAGAGCTCTCAAAATCCTACTCATAGGACTCCTCATGATGACCGTGAACATTATGGCCCACATATTTTATTGCTTCAACTTAATGGGCCGCGGCATCTACTTGGCTCTCTCGATTATATGTGGCTCGGGCTTGGCGATCTCCTTTATAGTATTCTTCTATGAGAACATCAAGATAATGAGGAAAGGAAGCCGATTTGAATGACCAGCCTTGCCAGATAGCCTTTAGCTCCTTATTGAAGAGGTGGGGCCGCTGGGATTTGAACCCAGGACCTCGCGGGCCCGAGCCGCGAATCATAGCCAAGCTAGACCACGGCCCCTATCTTGCTAGTTGATCTGGCTTTTTATTTTAGCTTATCTCGTTATCGGGGTCTCTTCGGTCACCAGATCGCTTATCACTATATCGTATTCCGCGAGGCTCTTGAGGATGGGCTCAGGCTTCAGGTTCTCAGGCGGGTAAACCCCCCTCTCCCTTATCTCCCCACTAGCTATCATTAAGGCTGCCACCGCAGGCGGAGTCCCGGTTAGATATGCTGTGGCGGTTGTGTCGAACTCTTTATACGCCTCTTCATGGCTCATTAAGGTGTAGAGGACGTGTTTGACCCGCCTCCTATTCTTCCTACCCTCAACCTCGACGACTATTCCGGCGTAGCCTGAGACCTTCCCTATAAGTTCCTCCGGGTCTGGGAGAACGGCGTATAAGACCTTCGCGGGGGAGATCTCTTGGCCATCAACCTTGACCTTCCTCTTACTCAGCAAGCCCAAGACCTTTAAGACCTTGAGTATCTGGACGACGTCGGATGGTATAAATAGCTTGAAGTCCACATACTTTACCCCCTTTATGTATTTTGGGATGGTGAAGACCTCTTCATGGGAGACCGCGTAGACAGGCATCCTACCGATCGGGGGCGGAAACTCATACTCTTCATATCCGCTCAGTGGAGGCAACCTCCTATATCTGCCATTCTGATAGATGTAGGCCGATTCTGAGAGCTCGCTGAAGTATACTTCCTTCGAGTAGAGTGGTGTTAGATGGGTTCTCATCCCCTTGATTATGCTGCTCTCACAATCCCTTATCTTGATAGACTTGGCCTTCGAGAGCTGCTCAACCCCATATCTAGCCAAGATATTGGATAATCCTGGATCCTCTCCCATGCAGATTAAGGCGGTTAATCCCTGCTCCTTGAACCTCCGGTTGAGCTTTATCTGCTCGTCTGTGTCGTCGCTCGCTAAATCTATGTAATGTGCTCCAGCCTCTAAGCACGCCTTCATGAGTGAGAGATTGTATTTCGGTAGGGTGGCGTTTATCAATATATCGACGTTCTTCGCGAGCTTCGCAACCCTCCTATAGTTTAGGGCGTTCACCCTCTTAGCAACAGCTTTCCTCCTGCCGATCTCGGCAGCAACCCTCCTCGCTCGCTCAAGGCTTTTATCAGCGATTATAAGCTCCTCGACCTCCTCACACCTCGCCAAATGTTTAGCTATAACAGATCCAACTGCACCTACACCTATTATAAGGGCCTTCAAGCCTTTAGACCACTCCCCTTGGATCTCGATGAAGAGGTTCTAGGGCCGTCAAATATCGTTCTCCCTCAAGCTCTCTAGGATCTTGGAAGCTTATTATCTTATCGGATGGGGTGACCGTATCTAGGCGCCCTCTATCCTCGGAGCGATGAGATATTCGAGTCTTCCAGAGGGTATTGGGAATGAGAGCTTTATAGGCTTATTCGTCGATAGCTGCATAACCACCTCGTCGCTTAGAGAGGATGCGGGCTTAACGATCTTATCGAGATAGTTTATGCTGAAGTGCGCCCAAACCTCCTTATCGGCCTCGATCTCATAGACCGCGGCGCCCATCTTTGAGAGCTTTGTTTGAACCGTTCCAAGCTCTCCCTTAGCTAGGAAGATGACTCCATCTGGATTTATCGTTATCTTCACGTAGTCGCTCACGACCCCGCTATCCCTAACCGCGTCCTTAACCGCATCAACACTCACCCTCGCCTTCGCATCAAAGCTCAGTCTTGGGGTGACGCTTCTGGCCTCAACGGTCTCTAGGGTGTTTAGGGTGAAGATCTTCTCCCTAGACCCTGTTGCATCCACCAGCGTGAGCTCAAGCTTCTTCGCATCCTCATCATAGGAGAGGGTTAGGCTCTCTCCCTTCTTAGCCCTCTTCAAGAACTTCATGAGCTCGGATATGCTTATGGTCATCTGAAGCTCTCCCTCACAAACATATTCCTCGGCCGCGGAGCTACTTAGCTCGAAGTCTACTAGGGAGATATGCGCTGGATCCATGGCCGTGAGCCTCATTGCATCCTGACTTATCTTGAAAGTCCCTTCATCTACTACCGCTTGGACAGCTTTCATTAGGTCTGAGAAGTAGTCGGCGCTCGGCAACCTCATCCTAAACGACATCTCTCCTCAAGGATTCTAGTTATGCAGGGGCTTAATTAAGGTTGATTCGTCCCTGCTCCCGAATATCCTCTTCGGTCATACCCGCAGATACTCTAGATCTTAGTGTAGGGGGATTGATGATCGGTTCGCCGAGACCATTATATTGAGGCTCTCGCGACGATTAAGAGTATCTTGATATAGATGTTGATGTGATAGTTTAACTTGACTGAGGATGGCAATTAGGATAGATCTTAAAGGGTTCATAGAGTTTAGCTCGGATCTCAGTCAAGTGGCTCAAGACATAGCCGACGCCATTAAAGAAGCTAGTCAAGCATTTAAGAGAGATGGAGAGGAGGGGACAGAGATAGAGAGATACTCGATCGATGGGAGAAGGCTGAGGCTTGAGCTTAGGTCGGGTCGAGCTTTAAGGGCGCATGACGCCCTCCTGAGACTAAAGAATCAATTGGCGAGGAGACTTGGACCTAAGAGGATAGGCGCTAGGAGGGTGTTCATCGAGGATCTCAAGGTAACTCTCATAGGCGGGCATATAGGAGAATCGAGGGCCAAGGAGCTCTTGAAGGGGGTCGCCGAGGTTAAGGAGGTTGAGGGAAAACTCATTCTAAGATTTAGAGACCTAACCGACCGAGATATTAGGGAGAGGGCGGTCGATAGGGCCATAAGGCTCAGCCTGTTAAAGGAGGAGAAGGTTGAGGCCGAGAAGCTCGCGCCATTCGGAACCATCATTAAGCGTGGAGTGGAGAAGCCCTTCAAGCTTAGCGCGCGAGTTGCGGCCGAGGCTGAGAGGCTGGGCTGGATTAAACGTTATCCAGCGAGGGGGCAGTGGATCTATACTCCACCTATGGCCGCCCTCCTCCGAGCCATCTCTGAACTCTTGATCGAGAAGGTTGCGAAGCCCCTTGGATTCAAGGAGTGGATGTTTCCGAGGCTTATGCCAATCGAGGTCTTCAAGAAGCTATCAACCTATGTCGAGCACCTACCTGAGGGAGTATTCTATGTATGCGTTCCGCCGAGAGATCCAAGCGCATTCGATGAATTCAAGCGGGAGTATAGGCTTAGGAGGGAGCTTAGAACAGATCTGTTGAAGGGGATTCTGAGCGAGCCTCAATATGTGTTGGAGGCGATCCAATGCACTCCATTCTATCAGTTCTTCAGCGGAGAGATCGTCAGACTCGAAGACCTACCCATAAAGGCATACGACCTCTTAGGTGGGTGGACTTGGAGGAATGAGGCTGGAGGGGTTGAGGGGATAGTTAGGACGAATGAGTTCTGGAGGCTTGAAATGGTCTTCCTAAGCTCGCCTGAAGAGGTGATCCAGATAAGGAACAAGGTCACAGACCTAACCGTTGAATTAGTTGACAAGGATCTGGACATGGAGTGGAGGATAGTCGCGGGAGCCCCATTCTACCTCTCCCCAGAAGAGGCGGCCAAGAGAATGATAGATGTCTCAAACATAGATAAGATTCCAACCCTCGACCTAGAAGTCTATCTACCATATCGCGGGCCAAGGGATAGGGCTGAGTGGCTTGAGATAACGGCTGCAAGCGTCCACCGAGACTTCTATGTCAGCCACTTCAAGATAAAGGAGGCGAGAGGCAGGGAGATCTGGACTGGATGCGTAGGCCATGGATTGACTAGGTGGGTTGCGGGATTCTTGGCGAGGCATGGATTCGACTTCGATGAGTGGCCGAAAGCGGTTAAGGATAAGATCGGAGAACTTCCAGAGCCTCCGAAGACCGTAACCTAAGACATAGCACCATCATTTCAGGAGAATTACGTTCCCCATCCCCCTCCTCCTTCTCTCAACCAATCCCCTGCTCTCTAGGAGGTCTAGGGCCCTGCTTACACTCGTCTTAGATAATCCCGTCTTTTCCGGTAACTCGCTTTGATTTATCACTCCACCAGCCTCTAGGATCGCCTCATACACTTTCCTCTCATCATCCTTTAATGTCTTCGAGATCTCCTCCCAATTCTTCCTCTTCTCCTCTAAGGTCTGCTTCCAGAGCGGTTCACCCGCCTCAACTGGCCTTGACAGTAGAATGAATGTTCCAGATGCTCCAAGAATTATCGAGAAGACCAACACCACTATCAAATCCGTCTGAGTATAGAATCCTGAAATCCTCGTCACTAGGGTGCTGTTTTCACCCGTCCCAAGATAGACGTTTATCGAGGCTGGTTGGAGGAGTTTAAGCGCTAGGATGAAGGCTGAGACTGCGAATAGAGCCGAGGCCAGCGCCAAGCAAGCCCGTCTATCCCACATCAAACCACACCCCCTACGATGAGCATGAAAAATAAAAATGGAGGGGGTTGGGTGCCGATACCATGGATTTAGCCGCCCCTCGAGGCCAGCTCTATCCTGCATACCTCGGCCTTCTCTATGGACTCTACCGCGCCCTGATCTAGGTCGACCGTCAGCCTATAGCATGTTCCATCTGAAGCCTTGACCATGACGATGACGATCGCAGGTTCTCCGCTGGAAGATAGCTCAAGTCCTTCGCTGGAAGAAGATAGCTCAACCCCGACGCCGACGCCGACGATCTCATAATCGCTGCCGACGACTTCCTCAACCCTCGGACTACTCCTAACTATTTCTTCGGTCTTCTCTATGACCTTCGCCTTCTCTGGGGGAGCCTCGAACTTCAAGATTATCTTGCCGTCGGCGCTTGCAGAGACCTCTAGATGCTTTGCATCCTCTGGAGCCTTAAGGGTCTTGATGAGCTTGCCGTCTTCATATAGCTCGACAACGCCATCTTTCGATATTACCTCAACTTTTCTATATGTGGTTGCGGCCGCGGTCGGCGCTATCGCTGTGAAGAGGGCTGCGGCGATCAGCGCTGACGCTAGGAGGGCCGTCAGGAGCAGTATCCTCCTATTCTCAACCAATCCTATCACATCGCATCACCTCGAATTAAACTGGCTTGGGAAAGCGGATAAGCCTTGGGTTGGAAACTAGTTTCCAACCGGCTGGAGGCGGCTTAGCTGAAGTCCCCCTTTATGTACGCCTTCGTGAGGATGCTCCTCGGATCCCTGAAGATCCCAGAGTTGAAGGTGATTAACAGGATTCTGGATT
>Ga0190363_1000974_pt1 | contig 17154 bp, 15 predicted proteins | sample 48721867_MG_FD_161272 | JGI IMG/M metagenome (GOLD analysis project Ga0190363, IMG submission 161272) | Hydrothermal vent microbial mat bacterial communities from Southern Trench, Guaymas Basin, Mexico - 4872-18-6-7_MG | ecosystem: Environmental > Aquatic > Marine > Hydrothermal vents >... | reverse complement strand
AGTTGCAAAAAGTTATAGATTTTTACTTGGTATAAAAGGAACAGAAGATCCTGATTGGGAATTAACACTTTCTACAACTGATCATAATGGTTATTATGCTGTAGATGAGGATTCTGATAGTGGTGCCCCTGCTGATACCGCTTCTATTAATTATCTCTGTGGTGAATGTCATGGACAATTTCATAAAGATACAGAAGGTAGTAATTATGCTTCTCCATGGCTTAGACATCCAACAGATTATGATATGAATAATGTTAGTAGTAAAGAATATGGGCAGTATCCAAATACAACTCTTTTTTCTGGTAAATTAGGAGTTTCTAATACTGGTGACTATTTTGCAGAAGTTCCTGTAGGAAATAAAGATGGAGTTGTGAAATCTCAAGTTCTTCAAGGTAGTGGTAATGATGCTATAGTTCTTTGTATAAGTTGTCACAGAGCTCATGCAACTCCTTATGATGATATTTTAAGATGGGATTATAGTAAGTGCACAGCTGGTAGTCAGGATGCTGATTGTGGTTGCTTTGCTTGTCACACTTCTAAGTAATTAGATTTCTTATGAGGGGAGGAGATGAAAAGAGTTTTTTATCTCCTCCCCTTTTTTTTATTTCTTTTATTTATTGAAAGTTTTGCTTTTAAAGCTGAAACTTTAAAAGTAATATATAGAGATGATGTAAGAAAATTTTTAGGTTTTCCTATTAATATAAAAATTGATACAGAGCATTTTAATTTTTATGTAATAGATTCGCCAAAGGCAAAAATAATTTTTTATAATTTTAATTTTATTCCTTTTTTTTCTTTGAGTAAAGGAAGAAATATAATAAGTCCTGTTGCTATGGATATAGATAAAGATGGTTATATGTATATATATCAAAGTTCTTTTTATGGAAAACCTCCTCGTATTAGTATATTAAATCCTTTAGGAATAATAGAAAAAGAGATTTTATTAAATAAAGAACCTTTAAATCTTCAGGTTGCATCATTAGCTGTAGATAAAAAATATCTTTATTTAGTAGGTGATAATTTTTCAGGGGCTATAATTTTAGATAAAAAAACAGGGAAAATAATTAAAAGAATAAAAATTTTAGATGAAGTAGTATCCAGTCTTAAAGAGGTCACATTAAGAGATGTCTATATAGATAGAAAAGGTAGAATATATTTTTTAAGTGAGGAGGCAGGAAGATTTTATGTTTATGATAGTAGATTAAAATTTTTGTTTAAAGGGGGTGAAAAAGGAGGAAGTTTTGGTAAATTAAGTAGACCAAAAGCTATAGCAGCTTCTCCTGAACTTGGTATAATAGTGGTGATGGATTATATGAGACATAGTGGTCTTGTTTATGATTATAAAGATGGAAAGTTTTTAGGAGAATTTGGTGGTAAAGGCTGGCTTCCTGGTTGGTTTCAAGGACCTATGGATGTAGATATAGATAGAGAAGGAAGAATTTATGTAGCAGACTCCTTTAATAGAAGAATACAGGTTTTGATTTTGAGAAGTGGAGAAACTGAAGGAATTTGGTCTCCATCTTTTGTTACGCCTCTCCGACCAGTAAAATAAAAAATTTTTAAAAATGAAAAAATTTTTTCTTTTTTTTTTATTTGAAACTATATTTTTATGTTTTTTTTCTTTAGCTTTTGCTATAAATTTTTCTTCTTACTGGGATTTTAGTAAAACTTCAGAAACACCTTTAAGAAAAGCTCAAGGATATTTTTTTAGTTTTTCAAAAGATTTAACCTCTCGTATGAATTTCGGAGGAAGTATAAATTATTCTAAAACAGAAATAGAAGATACTTGGAGAGAAAGCTTATTTCCAAGTTTATATTACAGTATATTTAATGACCTTTTTACCTATTCTTTAAACTATAGTTATAGAATCAATAATTTAGATACAGGTGAAAATTTTAGGGGATGGAGTTTAAGTTCAAATTTAAGAACTACTTATAAAAAATTTAATATAAATTTATACTGGAATAAAAGTAAAAATTGGAGTAGAGGACTTAAACAAAATATAAAAACTGTAGATAAAGGTAAGGGATTTTCTATTAGCAGAAGATTTGATGAAGGCTTTCTAAAAGGTCTTTCAACAATGTGGGATTATAGAATTAGTAAAAGTGAAGATCTTATTAAAGATTCTGAAACAAAAAATACCTATTCTCTTTTGAGAGCAGATTATTTTAAAAGTTTTAAAAATATTAATTTTGGAATAAGCCAGGAATTTTATAAAACAAAGATTGAAGCAGAATATCAATTAGGTCCAACTGGTAAGTATAAAGTAGAATATTTTTTATCTCTTACTAATGGAACTTTTAATGCTACACTTAATGCAGGAGATATATTTTATTTGCAATTTCCTTCTGATAAAACCTTAGAAGGTATAGATTTTTATACAGATTATTCTATTCGAGAAAAAATTGGTTCTAATGCCAGATGGAATCTCTATTATAGCAAAGATAAAATTAATTGGAATTTGGTAGCTACAAATGTTACTTTACCTTATGAATTATCTTCACTTCTTTCTTATCCAAATATTTATCTTAAATTAGAAGTGACATATGTGGATGGAACTATCAATTTAACTGACCCAAGGTTTGTAGGTTATTATTATGAAACAGAAGCACGTTATGAAAGAGAAAGTAAATTTTATAGGACAACAGGTAATTTGAATATAAGATTACCTCATCAAATATTTTTAAGCACATCATCTGGTTATGAAAATTATAATTATGAAGATACTCCAGATAAAAAAAGGTATTATTATAATTTAAATCTTTCTTGGTCTGAAAATAAATATTTTAGACCAAATTTATCTTATTTTTATACAGTAGATAAACAAGAAGATGTAAGAGAGGACAAATCTCGAGGATATTCTATAAGTATTTCTTCTATTCCTTTTAGAACAATAAAACTAAATTCCGGTTATACCTATACTAAATCTTGGGAGAATGGGACCCCTATTTCTGAAAATCAAAATTTATTTTTTTCTGAAAGTTTAGAAATTTATCCTGATTTAACTTCGGTTTTAATTCAGAGCTATTCTAAATTAAAAAATTTAGATACAGGTGTTGAAACAACTTCTTATTCTGCACAATTTAACTTTTTAGCAACACTTAGACCTAATATTACTTTGGAATTTAGAAATTCTTTTATAAAAAGCGATACTTCAGATACAGGTGAGTCAACTTTTAGAAGACATGAAGCTTTTTTAACCTGGAGATTTTCAGACTATTTTTCATTTACAACAACACAAATTTATGATAAAAGTGAAGATACTCATACATATTATTATTCTTATATTATTTATATAGCTCCAGCAGAAAAATTGAGATTAAACCTTTCTTATAGTGGTTCTGATAGCGAAGATTTTGAAAGTAGCAATTTAGGAATTAATGCTTTTTGGACTTTATCCCCTAAACTAAATTTAAATTGGAATTATAATTATAGTGAGAGCGATGATGAAAGTAATTGGTCTTGGTCTTTTAGAATAAGATATGTATTTTAAAAGAGGAGGTAACTTATGATGAGAAATTTAAAATTTATTTTTTTAATTATAATTTTATTTTTTTTAAGTTTCTGTGCATCTGTGACTAAAAATCAAAAAACATCTTATTTTAATTGGGATATAGAGCTTCAAAACATTAGAAAAATAGCTATTTTGCCTTTTGAAAATTATACAAGAAATGAAGGTTTAGCTTCGACTATAAGAGAAATGGTATTGGCAGAGGTATTATCACAAAATATTTTTGAAGTAGTAGATCTTTCTATTACAGATCTTGTAGTATTTGAAGAAGGACTTGAGAAGACTTTAAGGATGGATAAAGGAACTATTAGAAGAATAGGGGATAGATTAGGGGTTCAGGCTTTACTTCTGGGGAGTTTAACTCATTTAGAAGAGATAAGAGAAGGAAGTTATAGTTATCCAGTAATAGGAATATCTTTAAGATTAATAGATGTAAAATCAGGAGCCATTATTTGGGAGTGTAAAGGTGTAAAAAATGGATACAGTCTTCCTGCAAGATTATTTGGATTGAAATCTAAAAGCACAGTAGAGCTTGCTTTTGAATTAGTAAAAGATATGTTGAAAGATTGGAAGCTATGATTAAAAAATGGCTTAAAATATTATTTTTCACTATTTTTTTTATTTTAATTTTTAAAATTGCATATACTCAGATTGTAATTTTTCCATTTGAAGATTTAAGTAAAGGTGATCATGGTATAAATTTTGAAATTCCTGAAGAAATTGCTCAAAAACTTTCTGAAGAAGGATTTAAAGTTATACCTCCTAAGGAAGTTATACCATTATTAATAAAATTTAGAAAAGTTGATTTTTATAATATCAATTTTACTCTTTTGAGAGAAATTTATAAAAATTTTAATGCACAGTATATATTATTAGGAAGTATTGGAAAGTTACAAAAGGAACCACCAGCTATTTCTATAATAGTTAAATTAATCGATGTTTTTACAGGAAAAATAACCTGGGGGAAAAGTGTAAGTTTTTCTGCTGAAGATTTTGTTTCTTTTCTTAGCTTGAAAAAAATAGATTATTCTTATATGATGGAAAAAGTTTATAAAACCCTTCTTGCTGATTTTAAAGAACCTTTTGAATCTATAAGTAAAATAACACCCACTATTGATATTCAGGAAGTAGTTTTTAATTCAAGATATCTTCAACCTGGTAAAACTGTTGAATGTATAGTAAGAATGGTTTTTTCTGGACCAAAACCATCTTTTATAGGAGTAGAAATAGAAGATAATATTGGAAAAAGATTGATACCTTTAAATAAATATACCAATGAAAGAAGTTATATAGCTTTTTGGAAAGCTCCAGAAAAGGAAGGTAGATATCCAGTGGTTTTGGTAGTAACTTGGGGTGATAAATGGAAAATAACAAAAAGGATTTTTATAGGTAGATATTATGTAGATAATACCCCACCTAATTTGAATTTGGTAATAAGAGGAGCTAAAAAGAAAAAAGGTAAAGTATTAGTAAAAGATGTTTTAGAGATTATTCCAAAAGTAATAGGAAGTAGTATCTCAAAAAAATTTATTGGTAGAGGAAATGGTATAGCTAAATGGCAAATAGAAATTTATTCAAAAAATGAAAATACTTTAATCTTAAAAGAAAGTTATCCAGGAGAATTACCTAAATTTTTAACTTGGTATACAAAAGGTGGAATGAATACTTTATCACCCGGAGATTATTTAATAAAATTTAAAGTCTGGGATTTAGCAGGAAATCAAAATGAAGTAGAAAAAGAAGTTTTATTAGTAACTGATCCTCCTACTCCACAGGTTATAGTTTATGAAGGTAAAGAAAAAGATTTTATGGAGATTGAAATAAATAAGAATTTTATTCCTTTAGTTAGGGTTTATTTAGAAATATTTAGTAAAGATGGAGAAAAAATAGCAGAGATTAAAAAAGAAGGTAAGCCTTTTGATAGAATAAAAAAAGAAATAATTCTTGATAAAAAGAAAATTAAGAATCTAAATAGTTTGTATTATAATGCTATAATTGAAGATGAACTAAGAAATAAAAAAATTCTAAGAAGAGTTTCTGTAATAGTAAAGAAAGCTAAAGAGGGTCCCATAAGACCTACTTTTAAAACATGGGTAGATGAATTTTAAAATAATTTTTAAAAGTTCTTTTATTCTGGTAATCTTTTTTTTATCCTCCTGTTTTTCTAAAGAAATTTCAGTAGTTATAAATTCTTCACATAATAATTTTTGTGAAGGAACAGTTTTCACTTTCATTAATAATACTAAAAAATTTGGTATTGAGTTTTTTATAAAAGATATACTTACAGTGGAATTAACTAAAAATGGATATATTTTAAAAGACCCTTCTATAGTAAAAAGTTTCTTTACTCCGGAAGAAAGAATTCGCTATTTTGAAAATCCAGAAATAGCTTTATCTCCAGAATTAATTCAAAGATTAGGAAGTATTTTAGGATTAAAATGGATTATAGGTGGTAAAATTTTAGAAGCTGAAAAGATAGGAGATTATGTTAAAATAGAACTTTTAATTTGGGTAAAAGAAACTAAAGAAGGTAGACTTATTTGGTATAGTTATTATGAAAGAGATAGTGATAGTTATAGAACGATTTTACATTTTGGAAAAATTAGTGATTTATATTCTTTAGTGGATAAAATGGTAAAAAAGGATATAATAAAAGATTTAAAAAAAGTATTAATTTGTAAGAGGAAATTATGAATAAATGGAAAAAAATAATTTTTTTAATTTTTATTGAAGTATTTTTAGTATCTTTTCATGTTTTAGCCAAGCAAAATTATTTAGTAATGATTGGAAATGAAAAATATACTGCTGAGGATTTCAAATGGTGGTGGAAAAACTGGAGCAATCCTGGACAACCTTTAATAGAAAATATAGATCCTTATGTAAAATGGTTGTTATTTTTAAAAGAAGCAGAAAAAATGAGATTGGAAGAAGATCCTGTATATTACAAAAGATTAATGTTTTTTTTAAAACCAAGGGTTCTTCTTCGACTGCAGTATGATGAAGTTGAAAGTAAAATTAAAATAACTGAAAAAGATTTAAAAGACTTTTATTATAAAGAATTTAGTCCGATTTTTTTTATTAAAACTTTTTATTTCACTAAAGAGGAAGATGCATTAAAATTTCGTAAAAAAATAAAATCTATAAAAGATTGTAAAAAAATATTTGAAGAGTATAAAGATACAAAAATGAGTTCAAAAGTTCGTCCCTGGAATTTATCAGAAAATATGAAAGAAGTTTTTTATAAATTAAAAAAGCCTCAAATAGTAGGTCCGTTGAAATGTAAAAAAATGTGGAAGGTAATTTGTGTGGAAAAAATAGAAAAAGGAAATGAGAAAGATTATGAAAAGATTAAAAAGGGTCTAAAAGAGGTTTTTAAAAAAAAGAAAAGAAATGAACTTACTGATAAATTAGTATCTGCTTTAAAGAAAAAATATAAAATTGTTTTAAATGAAGATCTTTTAAAAAAGATAACCTTGAAAGAACCATCTGAAGAAATTAAAGATAAGATTCTTCTACAAATTGAAGATAGATTTCTTACAGTAGAAAGATTTTATAAAATATTAAGTAAAGAAGCTAAATTAAGACATAAAATTATAAATAAAAATGATCCAAAAAGTATAGAAAAGTTTAAAAAATTTGTGATTGATAGTATTATTGCACAAAATTTAATTGATATAGAGGCTTTAAATAGAGGATATGAAAAGAAAGAACCTTTAAAATCTCAATATGAATTTTATAAAAAAGATCTTTTAGTAAGAGGTTTTATTGATTATATCATTGTGCCGAATATTAAAATAACTGAAGATGAAATAAGAGAATATTATGAGAAATATAAAAAAGATTATGAGATTACAGAAACAGTAACAGCTATTATAGTAAAAACCAGAGAAGCACCATTAATAAAAAAAATTGAAAGAGAAAGAAAAAAAGGAAAATCTTTAGAAAGTATATTAAAAGAACTTGGATTTGAAAATTTTATTGTTAAAAAGGATATAAATAAATTTTCTTCAGAAGTTAAAAATATTTTAAATTCTATGAAATCAGGTGAAATTAAAAAAGTAAAAATAAATGGGAAATTTTATTTAATTAAAGTGATTGATAAAGAAGTTAATAGAGGGTATACTTATGAAAAACTAAAACCTCATATAAAGCAAATTCTTAAAAAAGAAAAATATAAAGAAGAAGAAAATAGGATTTATGAACTTTTAAAAAAAGAATATAATGTAAAGATTAATTATAAAGAATGGGAAAGACTTAAGAAAGAATTATCTCAAAAAGAGCTTAAAAATGAATAAAATAAAAATATTAAGTTTTTTAATTTTTCTTTTTGGATTAATCTGGATTTTTTTTGTTTCATCAGGATATACTATAGAAAAAAAGATAGGAAAAAATTGTTTAGAATGTCATACTAATATAATAGAAAAATTAAAAAAAGAAGGTCCCATTTGGCATTCTCCAGTAAAAAATAAAGAGTGTCTTTCTTGTCACAGACCCCATGGATTTATTAGAGGAGCTTTCCTCTGGAGACAGCCCCCTTATCTATGTCTTAAATGTCATAAAGAATTTGAGAAAAAATTAAAAAATAAATATATTCATTCTCCAGTAAAAAAAGGAAATTGTAACAAATGTCACGGAATTCATGCATCGCAAGAAGCAAAACTATTAAAAGAAAAAGCTGATAATCTTTGTTTAGAATGTCATAAAGAAATTATATTAGGGGAAAGAAAACATCAAGCCTTAAACAAAGGTTGTTTAATTTGTCATGATCCACATACCAGTTCTGAAATTGCGCTTTTAAAAAATAAAAAAGAAAAAATTTGTTTTTTATGTCATTCAAAATCAAGGATTAAGGAAGTTCATTTAGGTCAGGAGGTAAAGACAGAATGTTTATCTTGTCACAATTCTCATTCATCTAATAAATTAGCTTTATTAAGAGTAAATTTACATAAACCTGTAGAAGAAAAAAAATGCTTTAGCTGTCATTTAAAAAATAAAAATCTAGAACTTATAAAAGAAAAAAATCAATTATGTTTAGATTGTCATTCTAAGGAAATTCAAAAGATTATTCATGAACCTTATGGAAAAGGAGAATGTGATAGCTGTCATCTGCCTCACGGAGGTAAATATAAAAGTTTATTAAATATTTCAAAAAAAGATTTATGTATAAAATGTCATTCTTATGGCACTAAAGAAGAACAAGAGAAAAAAGGATTTGTTCATACTCCGGTAAAAAATAAAAATTGTTTAAGTTGTCATAAGCCTCATGTTTCAGAAGAAAAGAGTTTATTAAAAATTGCAGAAAATAAGATTTGTTTAGAATGCCATTCTCAAATAAATAAGAATGAAAGAGTTCATCCTCCGTCTCAGAAAGGAAATTGTTTAATTTGTCATTTTTCGCATAATTCTAATTTTGTTGCTCAACTTAAAAAGCAAGAAAAACTTTTATGTTTTGAATGTCATAAAAAACAAGAAGAGGAAAGTAAATATTTTTCTCAACACACTCCTTTTGCTTCTAAGGAATGTTCTGTCTGCCATAATAGTCATTCAGGGAAAACAAAGCTTCTTAAAAAAGAATGGATAAGTCTTTGTCAAGATTGTCATAAAGATGTTTTTTCTGAGCAAAAAGAATTTAAAAATATTCATTCAGCTTTTAAAGAAAATAAATGTAATGAATGCCATCTTCCTCATGCTTCATTTTATCCATTCCATAGTCCTTTACCTTTAAGAAATCTTTGTCTCAAATGTCATACTTCTATAGAAGAAAAATTACAAACTCAGAAAGTCATTCATTTACCAATAAAAGAGGGAGATTGCATAGTTTGTCATAGAGGACATGGAAGCAATTATAAAAATATGATAAAAACTAAAATAAAAGAACTTTGCTTGGATTGTCATTCTGATACTCTTGTAGAAATGAAAATCTGGCATAAACCAACTGATAATTGTTTGAAATGTCATGTTTATCATTATGGGAAATTTGACAATTTACTTAAAATATCATCTTCACAGATCTGTATCAAATGTCATAATATAAATAATATACTGATTAAAAAACACGGTAACGAAAAACTTTCAGGTAAAAAATGTATAAATTGTCATAATCCTCATGGAGGAAAAGATGATAGATTTTTATGGGGAGGTTCAGCTCATAAAACATTCTTACAAGGAAATTGTAAAGAATGCCATAGGTAAGAAGAAATGAGAAGAATAATATTCTTAATTTTTATTTTTTTACTTTTTTTATTAGGGAAAAATGAGAGTAAAGCTTTAATAATAAAAACCTGCATTGATTGTCATCCCTTAAATAAGTTTAAAGGTTCTAAAGTTCATAAGCCATTAAAAAATTGTTTTAATTGTCATACTGGACATGTTTCCAAATATCCAAAACTTTTAATTAATAAAATGCCTGATTTATGCTATGATTGCCATTCTATAGTTTTAGAAAAACAGAAAGAGTTTGAGAGAATACATTATCCTTTACAAAAGGGAAGGTGTTTAAAATGTCACAATGCTCATAAAGGTGAAAAAGTGCTTCTTAAAGCTTCTCTTAAAAAAGTATGTTTTGATTGTCATAAAATAAAGACAAATTTTAAGGTTTTACATATTCCTTTTAAACAGGGTAATTGTAATACTTGTCATTCTTCTCATTATTCTGATGAAAGTTATTTATTGAAGAGCAAAAGTATATGTTTAAATTGTCATTCTTTATCTGCTCTTTTCTCTTCTCATCTTTATCTTAAAAAAGGGAAAAATTGTAGAACTTGCCATAATCCTCATGGAGCAGATAAAAAAGGACTATTAAAAGAAGTTGCTCATAAGCCATATAAAGAAGGAAAATGTAAAGAATGTCATTCAGAAAATATCAAAGGAAATAATATGTGTTTTAAGTGTCATTCTAAAATAAAAAAAGAATTTGCTGGAGTTTATAATCATTATTTACCAGCTTCTCAGGGAAAACCCTTTTGTATAGAGTGTCATTCTCCTCATCTTTCAGATCAAAAATATTTATTAAAGGCTCAGGCAAAATCAGTTTGTCTTAATTGTCATAGAGAGGCAGTTATTCAAAAAGCAGAAACTCTATATGTTCATAAGGATTGGGAAAACTGTTTGGTATGTCATAAAGGACATGGTTCAAATGTAAGAGGTATGTTAAGAGATAAAGAGATGAAACTTTGTGGAAGCTGTCATAAAAGGCACATTAATTTTACTCATCCAATTGGAGAAAAAGTAAGAGATCCAAGAAATGGACAGGCTACTTCATGTATGACCTGTCATGACCCTATGGGTACAGATTATAAATATTTATTAAGATTAAGTGGAGAAAGAGCTTTATGTATAGAATGTCACAAGGGTTATTAATAATACTATTTTTAATAATTAATATTTCTTCAACTTATGCTGTAGAAAGAGTTATTTCATTATCTCAGGCTCCAGATGGAACACCTTTAATAAATCCTCATAGTGTAATTTTTAAGAAAAATAAATTTTATGTAGCTGATAGTGGAAATGGAAGGCTTATTTCTTATGATTTAAAGGGAAATCCACTTGTTGCTTTAAATCCAGAAGAAAAATTAAAAAGACCTATAGACCTTGCCTTTAGAAAAGAAGATGAACTTTGGGTTATAGATAAAGAGCTCGGAGTACTTTATAAAGTCGATTTTTCCAAAAAAGAAGTCAGGGAATATATTTTAAATTACAAAGGCATAAGACTACGTCCTGAAATTTTTCAGATTTATGAAAATAAAATGTATATTCTTGATAGGGAAACAGGTGCTATAGCAGTGGTAAGTTTTGAAGAAAAAAATTTAAAAGTAGAAAAAATATTAAAACCAGAAGATGAGGATTTTAAAGGATTTGTTGATTTTAGAATAAATAAACAAGGTTTATGGGGATTAAGTAGATTAAATAAAAAGGTTTATCATTTAAAACCAGATGGAGAATGGGAAACATATTCATTAAAAGGAAAAGTAATTTTACCTAAATCCTTAGAGGTTAAAGATAATCATTTATTTATTTTAGATAGATATCTTGCCAAAGTAATAATATTTAAACTTCCCACTTTAACAAAAATTGAAGAGTTTGGAGAAAAGGGTTGGACAGTAGGTAAATTTTATCGTCCTATAAGGATAAGAAATCTTTATTTAAATTATATTGGAATAGTAGATGAAGGAAATGGAAGAGTGGAAATTTTTCAATATTAAAGTATGGATATTTTTACTTTTGATAAGTTTTTTATTGATATATAGAGAGGCATTTTCTAAAGTTTCAGGAGCTTGTTCAGACTGTCACACCATGCATTATTCTCAAAGTGGAGGAATAATAGTAGGTGAATGGAAAAGTGGCGGTCCATTTAAAGCACTTTTAATAGGAGACTGTGTATTTTGTCATACAGGAACTAATGACGGAACGAATATTACTCCATATGTATATTCTACCAACAGTACATCTTATAATTTTGGAGGAGAAAGAAATACCTTAGCTGGTGGAAATTTTTACTGGGTAACTTTAAATAATAATTATGGACATAATGTAGAGGGTATACCTAATGTTACAACCCCTGATCCCAATTTTTTAAGTGCAACGAGTTATCCTCCTGGTTATGATTCAACTTATAGAGGTGGTATAACATGGCCTGAGAATCAGCCAGTAACTTGTGCAGGAACTTATGGCTGTCATGGAGATCCTTCTAAAGAAGATCCAGTAGAAGCTATTTTAGGCGCGCATCATCAAAATGTGCTTTGTAATTCTACAACTAATAATTGTGATGGTTCAACAGTTGCAAAAAGCTATAGATTTTTACTTGGTATAAAAGGAACAGAAGATCCTGATTGGGAATTAACACTTTCTAAAGATGATCATAATGGATATTATGCAGTAGATGAATCACCTACTCCAGGAAGTAATAGTGGTTCAATTAATTATCTTTGTGCCGAATGTCATGGGCAATTTCATAATGGAACTTATAGTAGCAATTATCAATCACCTTGGCTTAGACATCCAACAGATTATGATATGAATAATGTTAGTAGTAAAGAGTATGGAGATTATCCAAATATAGATATTTTTTCTGGTAAATTAGGAGTTTCTGCTCAATATGATTATTTTGCAGATGTTCCTGTAGGGAATGTGCAGGGAGAAGTATTAAGTTCAGTCAATGGCACAGGTAAAGCTATAGTTCTTTGTGTAAGTTGTCATAGAGCACATGCAACACCTTATGATGATATTTTAAGATGGAATTATAGAAGATGGCCTGGTGTACCTGATGATCAAAATGGATGCTTAGCTTGTCACACGACTAAATATTGAGGGAGAAAATGAAAAAAAGCTTAATATTTTTAATATTTTTTTTATTTTTTAAAATTAATTTGGGTTTTTCTTTAAAAATACATCTTTTTTGCAACATGGAAAATTTTCACCATATAAAAGCAAACCTCGAAGTAGAGAAAATAATTTTTCAAAATGGAGCATCTCAGTATCTGGTTAATTTGAAACAAAAAAATATAACACCTCAGAAAAATTTTGGTCAAGTTTATCTGGGTTTTGTAGAGGTTCCTAAGGAGAATTTAAAATTCATTCTATATTTAAAAAAAGTCAGTGTAAATGGAAAAGAAATAGAGATAGATCCTAAATATAAAATTTATAAATTTTATTTAGATTTAACAAAAACCAAAAGAAAAATTTTACTTTTATTTATTAACTGGAATGTAGCCCAGAGCTTTAAAAATGGAAAATTTATTCCTGCTCTAAGTTATTCCTTTGGAAAAAAGCCAAGAGTTGAAGAGCTTTTACTTGCGCTTGATAAAGAAAATGAAGGTCTATGGGTAATAGATAGTGCCTTAAACAGAGTAGTTTATTTTATAGAGGTAAAAGGAAAGCCTGAATATTTAGTTTCCAATTGGGATAGATCTGAAGTTTATGTTCTTTGTTCTAAAGATAAAACTGTAAAAATTATAAATAGTAAGACTTTAAATATAGAAAAAGTATTTTCTGTATCACCTTTAAATAAGCCTAAGTTTATGGATGTAGATAAAAATGGAAACGGTGTGATTGTTTCTCAATCAGACAGAAAGATAGCTTTATTTGATTTTACAAAAGGTAATATTTTAAACTTGCAATATGTGGAATTTGAGCCGGGCTATATATGCTATATTCCTGAGGTTCAAAGCTATTTCATCTCTTCTTCAGAAAATGCAATATATGTTTTTGATGATAGATTAAACAGAATAAAACGCTTAGATACACCTTTAACACCTGTAAGTATTTTTACTGATGGAGAAAAGGCTTATGTATCAGATGTAAATGGTGGAATTTCTATTTATTCTTTGCCTTCATTTTCCTTTGAAGGAAGACTTAATGTTTGTTCTCTGGTTTTAAGAGGTCTTTTGGTAAAAGATAAAATTTATTTGACATGTGATGATGGATATATTCCTTATTTTTATAAAGGGCAGAGGAATATAAATGAGTTTATAGAAGGTAAAGCTTCTTTTTATGCATTATCTTACTCCTCTTATAAAAAATGGCTTTATGCAGGTTCTGATAAAGAAAATCTTATAGCTGTAATTGATGTTTATAATGATAAAATAAAAGGTTATATAAATTTAGGGGGACCTATTTATGAGATGGTTGCCCTTCCTTAGCATTTTTTTGATTTTAGTATTTATTGGTAGTGGAGTAACTGGATCTTATAAAGAATCGGCACACGGAAATAGCAATTATGGAGTAAAGAGAAATGTAATTCAATTACAAGATTATGAAAAAGGTAATTGTGCTCATTGTCATGAAATGCATGCAAGTATTGAGGGAGTTGAGCCAGAGCCAACAGGTGGACCTAAGGAATGGTTAGTTTTCCGAAGTATATATGTTGATCAATTTAATGTGTTTTGTTATAGGTGTCACCGGGACCGGGACAAATCTTTGCAAGAGGACATGCCAAAGCAATATTCCTACACTTATAGATGGGGAGGTTATACAAGTCTTACCTGCCCAGATTCTATAAAAGATGCCTTTAAATTTATTAATGAAGAAGGAACCCCTAACCCAAATTGTGGTTCTACCACAGGTTCTTCGCATCAACTTACAGTTATTAAAAACTTTATTAAAAACAAATGGGGATTTGGCAGTAAAAATATAAATCCTTGTTCAGGTTGTCATAATCCACATAAAGCCCAAAAGGCATATTATCCTGTTGGTCAAAAAGGAACTTCTCCAATTTCACTTCCAAGCACGCATGATAAAGGTTGGGATATATGGGGAGATGATCCAGATGAAAGGATGAATAAATATACTTATCAAGCACCTTATTGTTACAGTAATTCTACAACTTATGAACCTGCTTGTAATACTATTTCTGATGGATCTAATATGCCTGATTATGTTACTTTTTGCACAGATTGTCATAATCCAAGCTATGATGGTCAAGTGAGTAGCAGTCAAAAATCCAATTTTACAAATAATTGGCAGTCTTTAATTTATAATCCTGACTGGGAAACCTCACCTCATGGGAAAAAAGATGGAACAAGATCAGACAGTAAAAAAAGGAAACCACCTTATACAGCTAATAAAAATTATGTTCTTTCTTGTACTGATTGTCATGAGCCTCATGGTAGTCCAAATGGAATGTTAATTCGAAAAGAAGTAAATAATGGCACTGTAGATTTTACTGCTTGGGCAGATAGAAATTCTTGGCTTAGCCTTTGTCAGCGGTGTCACAATATTAGTAGTAATCATCAGAGTGGTAATCCTTGTTATCAATGCCACATGCATAGAAGAGAGTGGTTCAAACCTATATAAACACAATTATAATGATTTTTTTAGTGTTTGAACTGGTAAAAATTTTTTAAATTTTACTTGAAAAAAATTAAAAAAAGTTTATTTATAAAATTAGAGATAAAAAAAAGAGGTAATGAGATGAGAATTATTTTTAACATATTTTTGATTTTTATTTTTGTTTTAATAAATAAGGGTTTGATTTTAGCAAAAGTTTCTGGAGAATGTAGTAATTGTCACACAATGCATTATAGCCAGAATGGGACAAATGCTACAGCCTGGGGAAGTGGGGGTCCTTATGAATGGTTAACTATAAGTGATTGTGTAGGTTGTCATTCAGCAGGAGATTCTTCGACATGGAAAGATCCTATAACCGGAGCTCCTATTGTTTATAATACAGCTGAACCAAGTTATGGATTTTATTATGCAGCAGGTGGTAAAAAAGAAGGTCTTGCAGGTGGTAATTTTTATTATGTAACTGAAGATGATACCCATGGCCATAATGTAGTGGCTATACCTGAAGTAGATCAAGATGATTATATTACTCAAACCCCTGGTCATGTTGATGGTAAAACCTGTAGTGGTTGTCATGGTGGTGAGAGTGGCAATATGGTGCTTACTAAATGTGTCTTTTGTCATAATCCAAAACATCATGCAGATGAGAATGGCCCAGTTGTAGGTGATGATGAAGAAGTTAAGTATAGGTTTTTAAGCCTTGATTATTACCACCCACCTTCTTTCCAGGAAGGTAGTTATAATTTTTATGGGGTTGCAGGTATAGAAGATGATGATTGGGAATATACTGTAGACTCAAGTGATCATAATGAATATTGTGGTGCTGCCGAATCAGGGGATTATAATGGCACTTCTCATTCTATAAGTAGATATTGTGCTGCTTGTCATTGGGGATTTTATGGAAATAATACAGAACACTGGGTAAGGCATCCATCAGATTACGCCTTACCAGATAGTGGTGAATATGCAAATTATACAACTTATAATCCTTTAGCTCCTATAGCTAGACTTGAAAGCACTTTAACAGGTATGACAAACTCAAGATCAACTGTAACACCAGGAGAGGATCAAGTCTCTTGTCTTTCTTGTCACAGACCTCATGCAAGTCCTTATGCTGATATACTTAGATGGGATTATGAAGGAAAGTGTCTTGTAGAAAATGCTACTGCAGATGAATGTGGTTGTTTGGTATGTCATACTGAAAAATCAGCCCTTAATCCTTAAATAAAATAATTGGATTTTTTTTGAGTTCAGTAAGACTCTCCTCTTTTTCAAGCTTGACGATGCCTATCATTCCTGGTGGTATGTAGGAACTTTGGAAAATTATCCTATCTGTATCAAAATTCTTTAAAAGACAACTTTTCTCAAATAAGCTAATTTTATTTTTTTTTCGATATAACATAAAAAGATAAATTGACAAAAGTAAAGATACTTAGTGTAGATGGTTCAGTAAGTTTAAAAAATCCTTTAGATGGAGCAATTGCAACAAATAACGATTATTGTCTGTCTAAACCTTCTTATTCAGGAGATAAAAGACTTGGATATCTTTGCAAACAATGCCATAAAGATGATAATGCCTTTTATCCAAGTCTTTCTGAAAACAGATGGTGTATTATTCATCATAATAATAATAATAAAAAATGTGGATATTCTTCTTCTGAAGTAGATGATGCTCCTTATGTTCCTCAAAATTGTTACGAGTGTTATCAATCTAAGCAACCAATTACTTGCACCTGTTGCCATTATCATCGTTCGGTTGATCCTTTTAATGCAACTAAAAGAACTTTCTAATTTGCAATTTTTTAAGTTTCTGCTAAATTTCTACTTAAAATGGATTGTTCTTTATCAAAAATTTTAAAAT
>Ga0190363_1000973_pt1 | contig 17161 bp, 32 predicted proteins | sample 48721867_MG_FD_161272 | JGI IMG/M metagenome (GOLD analysis project Ga0190363, IMG submission 161272) | Hydrothermal vent microbial mat bacterial communities from Southern Trench, Guaymas Basin, Mexico - 4872-18-6-7_MG | ecosystem: Environmental > Aquatic > Marine > Hydrothermal vents >... | reverse complement strand
CCACCGACAACTTGCGAGCCACCAACCGACAAACACCGACAAACCACCACAAACCAACACAGAGAAGATAAAACACAGAGCCGACAACAGCCAAGGGGCACGGGGAAAAACACACCAAAACACCAACACAATTTTTTGAGTGTGTGTTTTGTTTTTTTTGGGTTTTGTTTGGGGATTATCAAGAAGTTGGAAGCGAGTGGTTGGTTTCTCGCTTCTTTTTCTTGTAGTACCTATGGTTTTCTTTTTTATTTGGTTTGGTTCTGATATATCAGTGATATATCAGAATTTTGGGGGGGTGTTGTTTGTGGGGCGTTATAGGTATTTGGGGGTCTATATTAGGGATGAGAGTATTTTGCCTAAGGTCAAGGAGATTGCTGCTAGTATGGGGGTTAGTGTGAGTGAGCTTGTTAATGCGTTTTTTCGTGCTCTTATCGAAGGGCAAGATAAAATCAGAGTTGATCTTAGAAGGGCTCAGATCAATATCGGGGCGCTCACGGTCAACATCGTTAAACAAGAAATACAACGCAATACTGATATAGATCTGAGAGTTGCTCTTAGGGAATTGGAGCAACTCCTAAGTCTCGCTCTGAGAAACCAAAATATCGCTAAGACTAGGGCCCTCGTATCGGAAGCTCTGCAGGTAGTAAAGAAATTGAAGAAACAGCTATAGTTGTTTCTCTTCTTGTAGTATTCTGTATCTTTCTTTTCTTTTCTCTATTGCCAATGGCTTGCTTATAGCTTTCTTCTCCCCAACCAAGAAAAGGGATATTCCTCGTGTCTCATATATTGGTAATACGTTTGGGTCGTAGTACTCTGCTATTACCCCTAACCTTATTGGTTTCTTCGGCTTGTACTGTGCTCTGTACCACTCTGCATATGATATTAGTTGCCCAATAGCACTCATCCCTGCTCGCAGTTTTACTTCGAATAGCCATATCTCATCCTTCCGGTGCCCAACAGCATCTATCCTCAATTGGGTTAGTTGTATCATCATCTTTCGGATGTTCTCTGGGTACTGTGGCCCAGGATCATACCCAAGACCAACCCTCACATTGTATTCTATCTTAGTAAATGTAAGATCCGTCTCCATCAAGAACCTAGTAAATATCTCGCTTTCAGCAGGCTTCATCCCTGGATATCTCGCTCTTATGAAGAATTTGGCTGGCTTCTCCTCGCTCATAGTGGTTGCCTCCCCGACCTAATCAATTCCTCAATGTATTCTCTCTTTGGCTCAATACCAAATGTGTAGCAATAATCAAGATAAATGTATTTCTTCTGTATAGGGTCTAACGGAAGCTTCTTAAGAAACTCCACAACCTCCTTCTCCTTCCCAGGATTCTGAAGCTCTGGAGGGAGATAATCAATCCAGGACTGTGTCATACTACTTCGCCTCCTCCAAGCTTATGCCCATCCTCTCCAATATATTGATTTCATCTTCTATCATCTCAAGCATTTTCTCCCTGACCTCTATTTTGTGCTCTATCGTCATAAGCTCCCTATTCTTCTGTTCTTCTACCTGTGCTAGGTAGTCGTCTCTCTCCTTGGTTAGCTCCTCGATTCTCTCATCCCTCTTCTTCTCCAACTTCTCCAGCTCGGTGCGATACTCAACCTCTACTTTTCTCATCTCCTCCCTTATCCAGTCTTCTCTCTCTTCTATCGGTATGTCCCTCATCGCTTTGAGATAGACCGATAGAAACTTCAAGTATTGTTTCCTTAGTGGTGGCGCTCTCTTTATCTCCTCCTCGAATCTGGCCACTAAGGTATCTATCTCCTCGGGGGACAACTTAATGTATTTGTCTTCTATCTCCCTCAACACCCTAAGCCTAGTATCATACTCCCTATCCAACCTAGCCTTCTCCCTCTCATACCACCGATTCACATCGTTGATCCTCTTCTGGTACTTATCTATGATATACTGTATCTTCTCTTGATAGTATCGCTCTCTGGCCTCAAGCTGTCTCTGATAATAATCTATCTGTGCTTGTACCTTGTCTTTCTCATAGTATAGTCTTCTAAGCATAGTGGTATATCGTATAACACTCGTCGGAGTGATATACGGCATCTTCCTAACCTGAACCTTCTCCAACCACAACTCCAACTTCTCAGGGTCCTTAATAATCTTAGAGGCCTCCCTCTCAACCTCATCAAGCGTCATAATACCCTTAAGATAGTAGTCCTCCAATATGTCCAGTCTCATCTTCAACTTGTCAAGTTCTAGGTCAAGAGCATAACTATCTAGTAAGATGTCTGCTATTTCTTCATTTTTCCCAAGACTAGTTATTAGGCTCTTGGCCTCCTCTCTAGTCCAGAACCCCTCACCATATAGTGTTCCTATGCGGTTTATCAACCGGGTTCTCTCGTTTTGTGATGCTCTTGCCTTGATAAGCTCCTTCATCAGTCCTACGTATTGGTCTGCGTATCCTTGCTTCATAACCCATAACCGTAAGTCGTCGTCCGTTAGGAACCCCATTTCATATAGGTTGTCTATATCCTCCTTAGATATTTCCTTGAATGCTTTGGCTAGTATGAAGTTCTGTTCATATGTGCTATACCCAAGCCTCCTAAGCATATACCTCGCCATCTCCTCAGTAATCATCCTACTACTATATAGCTCCTCAACAAAAGTCCTTGGTAGTGGCTGCCAATTAGCCTGTAGGAGCTTCTGAATCTTGAAGTCCGTAAGTCCTGCGTGGGCCAATATCCAACTTGCTTGTTCATCATCGATAACCCCTCTCCTATGTAGCCTTAGCCAAGTGCTTATCGGCAAGCTCTTGAGCCTAAACTTATAGTTATAGTACGTCGCTATGACCTTACCTATGTTCTGCTTCACGGTCTCACGGTATAAGTCCGTCATAATCCAAGGCATACCCCAGGCACGCAAGAACAAATCTTGTATCGCTCGCCCTAAGTCCAATATTCCCAACATTGTTCTTCCTAGGCCACTCCCCAGAACCCTCAAATTTATCAGCATCCTTATGGTATCCCCAACAATCATCCATAGAAGCCTAGGTATCACAGTTAGGCTACTCAGAAGAATCATCCTATCAGCCAAAGCCTTAGCATTACGATAGTTTATCTCACCAACCCCACCAACAGCCCACTCCATAATCTCAAACATACTTACATTGAACAGCTTAGCAATATCAACATACGGCCTAGCATGCTTAGGTGTATGCGAAATCCCAGTTGCAGCCTCAATAATATCCTTCATAGGCTTAAACAATATCTCAAATACGGGCTTACCAACATTCTCAAGAACCCACTTATACATATTCTCAATAAACTCAACCATAGCCTCTATAAGCATCTTGCCAATATCTGGGTGCGCACTCAACTCCAATCCTAACTTAAGATTGCTTATCTGCCTCTGAAGATCCCCCAATCCCTCATACAACTTCTTAGCAAACTCGAATAGTCCATCGCTCAAGAACCCAGGAACAACACTTGGAAGATCCCTCAATACGTCTACGAATCCTCCAAACGCATCCCCCAATTCTCCCAACTCATTCCCAATACTAACCAATGCTTGTGGTATCTGCAGAATACCACTAGCACTACTAGTAGCACCATCAGCAATCCTATTAAGAACATCCGAAATCTGTGAGAGCCCACCACTAAAACTTGTTGCAAGACTAGGAAGACTAGCACCAAGAAGACTAGCTAGCTGTGCTAGTTGCCCCCCAACATTACTAAAACCAGTGCTGAGAGCACCAAGCAGAGAGTCCTGCATACCGAGCAGAGCACTAGGAATAACACCCCCAAGAGTATTGTTGAGAACCTTCCTCGTGCTCTGCAATGTAGACCAAACAGAAAGAAGATTCACATTTAGAGACGATGCGATACTCGAAAGCTTCGGCCCAATAGCACCACGCAAAGCATCAAGCTTATGCCCATATATACTAGCAATATTACTAAGCCCAGCCGTCAGGCTCGAAACAATATTACCAATCTGATTAGCAAAACTACCGCTGAGATTGCCGATATTCCTCTTAAAACCCTCCGTAAGACTAGAGCTGAGAAGCTCTATGCTGCTACTAAAACTACCCGTAAGCGCAGTAGCAAGATACTTAATAGCATCAAAGAAACTCATACCGATCCCCCTATACTATAAAAGAAAAAAGAAGAAAGCTTTTACTATGTAAAAACTATCCTCGCTAAACCTTGAACTTCATCCCCACGTACTTAAGCTCCTCCTTTATGAGCTCCCGTAGCTTCTTCTTCAGCTTCTCTGGGGTATCAACCTCCTCATAGGGTACCCTCCAAGTATAGAGATTTATTCCTCCAACCCTCACAACTATCAGTGCGTCGAACTTCCCTGCCCGTGTTGGGTCCATAGCCGGTACTCTACGGAAATCTATTATCTCAACTTCTACTCCAAGCTCCTTCTCCTCTTCTCCTTCGGGAGTTCCAGTTGGGCTAGCCATACTACCTCACCTCCTTGGGTTTCCTAATAAATTCTTTCACTAAATTAAGAAGCTCATTATAAAGAGCCGCTGTCATCTTCATTGTCCGAATCATCTCATCGCTCATCTTGTCTAACCGTACCTCAGTCTTCACAGCTTCTTGGCTCCTAGACGATATACCAAGGATAACAACATCGGCAGTTGTGGCCATAGTAAGCACCATATATGCGTATGGCTGTATGTTCCAATAGAAGAGTATCAGTGCGGCAACATGCAAACATATTAGCGCTGTTAGTTGCAGTATGTAGTAGAACATCAGGCTATAAACCTTGCTTATCATGGGCTTATCCCCATTCTGATTGGACATACCATATCACCACATAGCACTATATATAAATAGTTCATCACAAGTAATATAAAAACTGTGATGACTACGCTATATGTTCGATTATCGGCAATATTCCGAATACAAGCCTATCAGCACTATCATTGTTCTCTACTCTTAACTCAAACTTACGCTTGAATCCAAATACGTCCTCAAGGATAAACGTATAGTTCTTGTTGGTATCGTCATACTCTTGAAAACGCATCTTCCCACCACAACAAATAGTGCTCCCAAGAACCTCATATAGTTCGCTTAGATGCCCAGCCCACACAAGCTCATCATCACAATAGATAGCAACAAAAATATTTGTTGCCACAACACCCTCAAAACGCATCAACATAAATTGGACCCTCCCAACCTTCTCCCACTTAAGCGTCTTACTATCCCCAGGATCAATATAATACGCAGTTAAACCGCCACTCGTAACCGTGTTGGGTATCTGTATTGTGTTCACGGTGCCCGAAACAGGGATGTCACCAACAGGTTTTGCAAGAAATATCAATTCGAAGTTCGGGAGTATTGTTTGTGGTGTTGTGTTTTTGAACCCCCCACAGCCCCACTTGCTGCTCAATCCCTCCAAGTACACACCATCTCCATCAGCTTTTACAGATATGTATATACTATCATAGTTCCACACAATCCTTGGGGTATAGTTAACTATAGCGTATGATGTCTGCGACGCTGAAACAGTAATAGTTGTTTGCACAAGAGGCGGGCTCCCTGGAGCAATGCTAAGCTTAATTGTAATATTCCTGTCCGCAGAACTCGTGTTCTTCACTATTGGGCTGACACGATAAATATATCCTCTACACCCACGGGGAATATACAATCCCCACTCATCTGAGTATATATCAATGTCTGTATCCCCAGCCCCGATGTTGAAGCATCTAAGCCTGAAGAAGTTCCCAAGTTTCGTTTCTTGCTTAACGTTTAGGTCCACGGATGCCTGTGCTATGTTTACGTCCGCTGTTCCCTGCACATTCACGTTCAGCGAGCTGTTAGTCACGTTCACGTTCAGCGAGCTGTTGGTTATGTTTGCGTTTACGTTTCCTTTTACTTCTAGTGTTACTGTTTGTCCTGCGATGTTCACGTTTAGTTGTGATAGTGATTGTGACGCTATGTCTATCTTCAGCTGTTCCAGTGTTTGGGCCACTATGTCAACCTTTATCTTCTCTATGGCTTGGGCTATTATCGTCGAGTAGGTGTTTAGGTAGAAGTCTTCCCATCCTCTTTGGCTCATACTACCTCACCAGGAATACTAAATACTTTTCTCCATTCTTCAAGAAGCTCCCTCAATATGTTCGTCATCTCCACTATGCTCTTGTTCACCTCGTCCAGGCTTATGTCCGATGTGTTGATGTACACATATACGGTATGCGTATATGTGTCATCCTCGTTGTATGCTTTTACTTTGAGCCTCAATGGTTTCTCTGGTGCCCTAAAATGTAGGTATCCCTTTATCGGTATGTCGTTTCCCTTCACCCATTCCTGCTCCTCGTTGGGAAATATTTGGTCCGTGCCGTAGAATAGTGCTACTCCTGTTAGGCATACGTGCCCAGGAGGAAAATAAATCGTAATATCCTCTACCCACTTCTCAAATATTTTTATCTCCTTCTCAATTGGCTCGTCCTTCGGTGTGTTGGGGGGTATAGAAATACTCACCACATAGAGCATATCCCAACACCCTATAACTATAAAAAAGAGGAAGAAGGCTTATTATTCCTCCACGTATCCGAGGAGGAAGAATATCGTTACGTCACTACTAGTGTTGTTCGACCCCTTAACCTTTAGTTCTGATCCTCCCGGCAAAACAAAATCAACATCCACAGGGTTATACTTCGTAATCGGTCTTAGCTCCCCCTCATCGGGAAACACTTTTTCGGCTCCGATGTAGAACGTGAAGCTGATATCGGAGAGAACCGTAGATTCTGAAGCTATCAGTATCCTCCTGAACCTCCATCTTTTAGCTGTCGTGTTCTTCGCTATTGTCTCCTCATAATCCGTTGTTGATGCTGGTATCGTTATTGTTTTTGCTATCCACTTCACTAGGAGACACCATAGATAAGTTTGAGCCCCAAGTAGTATATGTTTGCTGTTGCTCCTGCGGTACCACTAGCAGTTGAGACCTCAATCTTGATATATATCTTGTGTCCCTTCGCATTTTTTAGGGCATCTGCTATGTCGGTCGATGATCCATCATATGTATCGCTACTTATGCCTTTGCTTAGAATTGTTGTTCCGCTGTCCATATCCTCAACACTTATGGTAACCACAGCATCGGTAGCACCGAAATCCCTTATTGAGAATCTGAGGTATGCTGATTTCAGATGCCTTATCATCTCGTCGCTAACAGTTATCCTCCCAGACTCATATTTTGTTCCTGTGGAATCTATCGCTATGCTCATCTTCCCCGCAAAAAGTGCTATGTTCTCCTCCCACATAATCGTATTCTCCTTCAACTTCTCATAGCTAATAGTCTTCCTAGCTATTAGCTGTGGCGGGATAGGCATAGAGCATCACCCACAAAAAAAATGGTTATGACTCAAGAACAAGAACAACATCAACATTATGCGTTGTGCTGTCGTTGTTCTCATAGCTCACAATAAACTTCTGTGCTTGCTTGATGGGCTTGTCTATTGGCCAAGCGGTAAGCCTCTCGCTCCCAAAAACACTTGCTGGTACCTCATCCTCAGTAATATAGTCGTTGTCGATCGAAACAGTAACCCTGAACTTCTCCAAGCTGTATCCGTCTTGGTCAATCATCAGGATGTATTTGATTGTATAATTGTCGTCCGCCTCCCATGTCTTCTGTCCCGTTTCTCCTGCTGACGCACTTATGGTGAATACTCGCCTAAACTTGATGGTCGCCATATCCTAGGTCACCTCAGCCTAACATAGTACCCAAGAACCGTTATCGTTGCTTTCCACTCGCTCCCAGACGATGGCGATAGGTCGGATCCACTCACATTGCGGATTAGGAACTCCAGCTTATTGCCAAAGACAAGCTCAAGTCCTTTCTCCCCAAATGTGTATTTGTACCAGTTGTTTTGCGTCGGTGGTCTGGGCAACTGGGTTATATCGATACCTGGGCCAGTATTGTCTTGCCATAGGTACTCTACTCTCTGGCCATTGAGCTTTAGCACTAAGCTGAAGTCCCCGTAGCTATATGTTCCTCCGCTCATCGAAACCATTACTGGGCCGATAACAGTGTACTTCTCCATCCCTCCTGGCTGGATTGTTAGTACGGTTTTCTCTGAGTCCTTGGCCCAGGCCACATCTGTTCCGTGGCTATATGTGTCCTCCCAGAAGTACACCATTGCGTTTGGTTGCCCAGTGAATCTCGATGCGTATGGCTCTCCGAGTCTCTCCCCTGGGTCGTGTATCAGCTTTCTTCCATAGATACTAACATGTTTCCCTGATGTTCCCACGCACTTTATCTTCGTTTCCTCTGGGACAACAAGGTAGTACTGTCCTAGGTCGAGTGGGCCTAGAAGATTATTATCTGTGTACTGCAGCGGTGCTATTGTGCTGTGCATCTTAAGTACCAGCTTGTTGTCTATGTATACCTCGACCGTAGAATCGTCATCCGTACCGATTCTCTCTATCACCCAGGATACTCTGCTTGGCAGCTCATACTCCGTGTTCATATCAAGGTATTTGATAAGCGGAAGCTCCATCAAGGCTCCTCACCTCCCAAAATTAAAAAAGAAAAGGGCTAGCCAGGGACGTATGATTTCTTGAATCTGAACTTTGCGTTCCACCTGATCATAAACTCTGCTCTTCTGACGCTGTCATCTAGCGTGGCTCTGGGCATAGCGTGTACTTGTGCTAATCCCTTCTCTAGATGGTCCTTGAACTGCTCGTAGAACTGCTTCCAATACTTCGCTCCATAGCGAATACCATCAAGAAAACGATTTGCTCCCTTGTTTAGGGTTGCTTCTTGCCATCCTTTGAACCCTACGCTTCTTAGTCGGTCTTCCCATTTGTCCCAGGTCTCCTTGCTTGCCATCTTGGCTTCCAAGGTGCTCCTCATTGATATTGCTGCTTCTGTTGGGTCTCTACGGGGGTTCTGTACCCCCCTGACATAATCATCTTTGGCGGCTGTCGCCCTCCTAATATACTTGTCGAGGGCGACTTCTACGGGCTTGGCCTTAACTTCTTTGCGGGTTGGGGCTGGGGCTCCCATCATGCTTCACCTCTTATATGATGTTGTCTATTGATAAATAGTTTATTGTGTTGGCTTTATAAATATATTATTTGTGTTTTTGGGGTATGGTATATATATAGATACCCCCTACTGTTTGGTTTTTATAGGTTGATGAAACATGGCAATAAAGGAGGTGGTTTCTGAGGAAGAAAAGCAATGGCTGCTTTCTATCCCTGAGGTGTTGCAATACTTCGAATACTTGAAGAACCAAGATAAAGAGTTTCTTGCTCTTCAACTTGCGAAGTTGATGGCCGCTCTTGATAGGGTTGATGAGGAAACTCGTTATCTCATAATGTGCATCTTCAGGCCATTCCGTATTGTTCAGAGAAACTACACAGGGAGGGAGGGGCTTCTCTGGAGGATAAAGTTTTCTCCTGAGGACATATACATCCTCGAAGAAGCAGAATGGAAGGATTATGGTAAGAACAAGATCATCAAGGAGAGGAGGGTTTCGAAGCACCAGGTCAAATATATTCTTGGGTATGAGGAGATCCTCTGGAAAGAAGAGAGAGAAGAAGAGCAACAACAACAGTACTACTAGGTTGTTGTTGTGGTTCGTCGGATCGTTGTGTATTTGCCTGACAAACTATATGAAGAGTTGGAGAAGCTTAAGAGGGAGCGGAAAATACTTAGTATATCCTCGTTTGTCCGCTCCCTTATCCGTTCCTATTTTTTTGGGGAGCCCAGTAGCCAAGTGGTGTACACACGGAGTATTACACTCCAAGAACAAGTGATAATCCCTAGGAGAAGACTAGAAACACAGAGGGTAGCAGTATATGGGAAGCACCAACTAGAAGTAGTCAAACAGCTCAAACTCGCAATACAAAAAAAGAGAAAGAAATAGCTAGTCTATGTTGGCCTCTCTTTCTCCTCTATGAATCTTATAAACTCATCGATATCTAGGCCCTTGTAGTCGTGTAAGTACATTATCAGCTTGTTTATCGTCTCGGAGATGCTCACGCTGCGCTCAAGATTTACTTCGAGTTGCGACTTAGCATATATTATTACTCTCCAAACCTGTTCGTCAACAGTTATCGTTATTCTTCTACGCATTCTCACTCACTAATTTCTATGTTGATAGAGATGCATATCTTGTTGTTGCGTGTTGTTATGCTTGTTATGTTTGTAGTCTTCAACAACATCCTTAGTTCTGCTCCGCTTATTTCGCTTGGAACGCAGAACTCTAGGTATATTTCTTTTTCTCTTCGTCTGATGATATTCACAGCATTTATGTTGAAGATCTTGAATATCTCCCTCACAATGGTTATCAAATCTGCTTTCTTCTTTTCGCTCATCTCATTCGCCTCCGCATTTCTCAGAAAAATGTGAACATTTGCGTAGTAGTTTGATCTGTAGCCGTATTCTGTCTAAGATAACAATTATAACTGCTAGTGTTGCTATGACAAATCCCTCAAACAACCTGTTATCCTTGAAAAATATAGATGATGACAAAGCTAATAGTATAGACGCAAACGCAATTATTATGTGATCAAAATCAATGTCTTGCTCACTCATCCCCCCGCACCTCCAACAGCAACATTGATATTAATGCTACTTTTGTTGCGAATATAACTATTTCGTGTGCTTTTTCTTGTATCTGCCCCGCCTTCCACATAGCATCTGCACTGTCATTTATATTCAGCTCCTGTGCTATCTTTAGTATCTTCTCGGCTCTTTCTAGTATCCTTCTTCTTGACCAAGCCCATATATTCTCTATCCTTCTTCTAATCTTCATCCCCCCGCACCTCATAGTAACTCCAAAAGCAAAAAGTATGATTTGTTAGTATGTCCGTAAAGCGTATATATGTACTCGACACCATCGACTAGCTTAAGTTTAAATGTATCGTATTTGTTGTAGTGCAGCAGTAGGTAGTCGGCACATAGCTCCGAGGCTATGTTGATCGCACTTCTGATTATCCTTGTCGGCGTCCCCAATCCCTCGCTAGGCAAATAGTGCTTACGCTTCTCTGCTCCACGATTCCACGGCGAGAACGGAGGATCAACAACAACTACCTCATAGTGTGCATTAAGACATCTAAGTACATCAAGCTGCTTCCATACGGGCTTAGGTATAAAAATATCAGGCTTAACAAGCCAATTAAGCACTCTTATGTCTCCAGCACTTAGAAACTGTAGTGCATCACGACAAAGCACATAGAAGCGTCCCTCCCCGTATGTACAATCGTGCACAGTTGTAAGTCCATACATAAGCAATAGCTGCGATACTATATAGCTTTGTTGATATTTTGCTATTTTCCCTCCCTGTTTTTGTAGTTGCTGCATAGTAATAGTTTTAAGCTCACTCATCCCCCCGCACCTCGCTTAACTATATCACATCTCTTATTGCTAGCATCGCCCGCAATAGTCTTAGCTCATTTGCAACTTCATTTTCACTCTTTTTCAGCTCTATCACATATCTAAATCGCTTTCCCCATTGCTCTCGATATCCCGCTCCTAATACTGTTGCAATATATATTGCAATGTTCTCGTCGTCTGTTTCGATAAGTATTTTGTCTTCTAGATTCCATAAAACCGCTTTCGGTCTATATCTAGCTTTTCTTTCTAGCTCGTGATATATTCTTCTTGTCCACATTTTAATCACAACTGTGGAGCTGTTATGATAGCTCTATCAGTTGTTTTGCTCTGTATTTGCGTATCACTGTTCTTATTCCCTCCCTGATTAGCTCTGACCGGCTCATGAAGTGTCCTTGTTCCACTAGTTGGTCCATTTCGTCTATGAGGTCCTTGGGGATACGGACAGATAGAATTCTTACGTTCCAATCTGCTTTTGGTTTTGGTTTTGGCATTGTCCTCGCCACCAACTTATCCAATATCGTTGGTTTCTCCTCCATCTTATTCCACCCCTATGTATGGTTTGTAGACTCTGTTAAACAGGTCGTCGACATCGTAGAACACGTAGTGTTTCGTGTTCTTGATGAACTGTGCTATGTATATGTGTGCTCTTGTCGCTACTCTTATTATTCTCCACAAGGCCATGAAGCTTATTATGTATGGTCCAGTCGGTACTACTATGATTACGTCTGGGCTCTTTCTCAGTATTCTTCTCAGGATGTTGTCGGTGTTCTCTATGACGTAGTAAACCTCGTTTGTTGTGTCGATTACTCCCTCGTATATGTTTACTTTTCCAACAACCTCATAGTCCGAAAAAATATCGGATAGGTCTTGGAGAACGGCCGATAGGACATTATGGCCGCTCTCCACAATATTTATGATTGCTATCCTCTGCTTGGCCATACATACTCACCTAGATAATACTAATGTAATATCTGGGCTGGGTGCTTATAAAAGAAGTATGCGTGTAATACAAAAAAAATAAAGAGGTAGTCTAGTCGATGTAGATGTAGTCAAAAGGCGGCTTCTTGTCTACATCTCTGAACAGTCTTACTTTGAGTACTCTTTTGCCTTTTTGTGTTATGAAGTATTCTACTACTAGGTCTATGTTCTTCATCGCTCTTCCCATGAAGGCTGGCTTCATGTTTGTTTCCCATATTGGTGATTGTCGGAATAGTGTTGTTGGGTGCGTTATTATGATCACAGGTATGTTTAGCTTGTGCGCTATTCTCGCTACTGTTTTGCTCACAAGCGTTGCGAACCGGGACATGATCATTGTTAGTCTCGGGTCCTCTGGGCCAGTTAGCTTGCTTATCACTTCTTCTTGCACAGCCGTTAGGCTGTCGATGATTACTATTGATTTTTCTGTTGCGTCAAGTGCTAGTTGTGTGGCTATGTATACCCACAGGTCGCTGTATCCCTCTATCTCCTTCCACTCTGCGTTTGCTATTCTCCTCAGCTGCTTCCCATAGTCCGTTTTCAAGTTCTCATCTAGTGCTATGTATAGTGCTCTTCTCTGTGTCAACTCGTATGCTTTTCTGCATAGATTTGCACAGAAGTACGATTTCCCTATTCCAGGCTCTCCGTATAGTATTACTGAGAGGCCCTTGATCTTGTTGTAGATAACTGCGTATGTGTCAACAGTAGGTAGCTTCTTCTGGCTCATACCTCCTCACCTCTTCTTGTTCTGTGTTTTTCTCAATGCGCATAGATGAGCATATGGGCAATAATCACACTCCCAGGGCCATAGTGGTGTTGGGGCTGCTCCCCACCACCAGGCCACATATTTTCCCAATATGTCTGGCATATTTATCATGCTCATCTGCTGTGCTTTTAGCTGTGTGAATACGTCTTGGTAGTCGATCTGTGTTAGCTCTACCTCCACGATTCTCCCATATGTTGCGTAGATGATGAATTCTTGTTGGGAACCCAAAATCTGCTTGTAGATCCAAACTTGTAGAATGTGGTGCGGAGAGGGTGGGGATTTAACGTCTCTCCCTGTTTTTATCTCCACTAATATTTTTTCGTCGGGGTTCCACAGGTCTACTTGTCCTCTGATCTTGAATTTGCCATAGTCTTTTGCTACTTCATATTCTTTTAGCCATCCCTCGAATAGCTTATCTGATTCGATTGCTCTGTGGAGCAATTCTCCCAACACGAACTGTGTGCTTGAGAATTGTCCTAGTGATACCTCGGGGTATTGCAGTGATAGGTGGTATCGCTCTGGGCAATGCACCATATCGGTTACCCACACATATCCGTTTTCCACCTTCTCCCTCCACTTCCTCTTGGTTTCCTCTAGCTTTTGCTTTAGGTAGTATGGCCAAAAAATCACAGGGCCTCACCTTGATAAGTTGTGTTTTCAGGGATCTGTGCTGTGCTCTCGGCTTGCTGCTTCTTCGCTATTTTTGTTATCGTTATCATTACTTCGTCCCCAGGCTTCAAGTCCAAGGTTCTCCTAATGGCCTTCGGAATGATGATGTATATGCTGTGCTTCATCCTTCCGATCCGGGCAATGAATCTCATTTCATTCTGTGACACTTGCCCTCACCCTCTTCTTTATCATCCGATTAATAGCGTCTAGGCGTCTCAGGAGTTGCTCTCTTATGTATTGTAGCTCGTTGGTGTATTGTGCTTCGAGCTTCTCTCGGAGGAGATTGTAGTACATATTGATTTTGAATGTTTTGAGCGTCAGGGTGCTATAGGCTACTAGCATCTGCTCTAGGGTTGCGGGCTCTTGCTCCAAGTCGTATGTCGCTCCTCGCAATAGCAATATCAATGTGCTCAAGTATCCTCGTTCGGGCTCCTTAAACTTGGTTAGCTCTCCTACAAGTTTGGCCGCTAAATCATTCATTCTCTTCAATATCTCGGGCGTCTTCTTCTTCTTCTCCTCAGGCATATACATACACCTCGGATATGCTAATGTATTGTCTTGGAGAAGCCTATATAAAATCGTATATCTTGTTATACATGGCCTTGGAGAAGAAGAGCAAAAAAAATAAAAAGAAATAAGCTAGGAGTACTTCTCGCACTCGTGTAGCATTATTTCTAGTTCTCGGATCTGGTCTTTGAGGATTTCGTTCTCTCGCTTAAGCTCTTCGTTTTCGTATTCTAGTTGCTCTATTTTGCGCTGCAATTCATATATTTTTTGTCTGAGATACTCGATATCTTCAATCTCTTCGTCGAAGAGATACATATCTACTCACCGCTGAGAATCGCTCTTACATACATTCTTATGACTTTGGCATCGTAGTTGCTCTGTATCATTTCGTCGATAATCTTGATTAATCGTCTGATAGCTGTTCTTATGAACTCGCTGCGACTAATAAATATTCCTCGCATAACATACTCGTCGATTTTTCTGATTAATCCGTCAGGGAGGCGAAATGAATATGCTGGCATAGCTTTTTGTCGCGCATAATATATCTTCATCTTCCCCACCTCCTCCTAGGCTTCCCCCTCCGCCCCGTTGGGGCATCATTGGTCTGGGAGCCAAAAACAAAAAAAGAGGAAGAGATATGGGGATTATTTTGGCAAGTATATTGTTGCGTCAACACGAGAAATCGCTCTGTTGTACTCTATTATCAGGGCTGGCTTCAAGATTCTTATCTTGTATTTCTTCATGCGGTACCAATTAATATCATTTGAATATTTTTCTTCATATATTAATTTTTTCTCTACTGCGTTCTCTGGGATGACGAATATATCAACTCCTCCATGCGAGCTATTGCTTGCTTTTATAGTTATTTCGCTCCTCCTCTCGACGAGGACGAAAAGTCCTTCGGGATACTTTTCCAAGAATTCTCTCAGAAATCTCTCGACTCTAAACGGCAATATCTTCTCATTTCTACTGAGGAATTCCTTTACATTTTTCTTTATCTCTTCTTCCATATTCCCCACCTCCTCCTAGGCTTCCCCCTCCGCCCCGTTGGGGCATCATTGGTCTGGGAGCCAAAAACAAAAAAAAGATAAAGAAATAAGCTAGGAGTACTTCTCACACTCGTTGCGCACATAATATATCTTCATTAGCAATCGTACTCATCTGCTTTTCTCGCTAATACTTGTTTACTAAGTACTATTACATCTCCTCGCTTCACAGTTAGTTCTTCAACTAGTTCTTGTGCATTGTAGTCATATATCTTTACTATTGCTCTGTCTCTGTTGAGTTTCAAAAAATAGACATTCGATTCCGAGTACGGCGTCGAAAATTCATAAATTATTTCAGCGTCTATCAATTCTAGTTCTTCTATAAAGCTATAGTTTGCTAAATTGTTGTTGTCAAAAATAATTATGACGTCGGGCTTCATTTTTTCAGCTAGTTGGGAAATTTTTCTTTCTTCCGCCAAATACATCTTACTCCCCCACCTCTTTTGGCTTCCCGCCCCCGAGGACTGGCCTCGGGGGCTTTGGGAGCCACAGACAAAAAAAGAATAAAGATAATATTAAAGCTCATCAGGAGCGGTTAGTGTTCCGAACAATTTTAGACGCATTCGAATCTCCCTACGGATCTCCTCTTTGAGCTCTCTAACATTTCTTACGAATTGCAAAGGTATTGCGAAAAGAAAATCTTCGTAGTGCGAATCATCTGTTCCTTGCGTCAACCACGCAATTCTCACAATTATGCTCTTATCTGTCACTTTATCAAGATGAACAGACGCTTTTGCTGCATAACCAGGGAAAACTCTAGGGCAATTTCTTATGATTATCTTCTTCTCGATAAGCTTCTTCATTCTACTCACCTAAACCAAACCTTGATTCTATCTAAAAAAGTAGGACAAATTTGGTTTATAAAGATTTGCATTGTAGGAAAAATACACCAAAATAACACCTAAACTTCACTCGGGTGAAGCTAAGGCATATAACATTAATAATAATAAATAAGAACAACAACAACACAGGGCTACATACCACATATGCAGCCAATACAACATTAATAACAATAATAAGGAGAACAACAACAATTGGGCTACATACAGGCAACATAGCCCAATTGATACAATCGGACCCAAACAATACCCATTGGGCCCAACAAATTATTGTTGGGCTCCCAAACAATTCATCAAAAAAACCAAAAGTTTCTCTTAAACGCTCGAGACTCTCCTATCCCTCTCTCCCTCTTCTCTCTTTGCTATTTATTTGTGGTGGTGGGGGGAATAGTAGCGTAAGCGGGGTGCGGGGTTGGGGTGGGCATATTTTTTCTCTGTGATCAATAGTTCCTCACTGTTGATTATCGCTGCTATTACTCTCTTCTTGGTTATCTCCTCGTTGTGTTGGTGTTTTGGTGTGTTTTTCCCCGTGTGCGTTGGGTGTTGTTGGTGTTGGTGATGGATAATATTTTTGTGTGGGTAGAGGAGTTGTTGTGTCCTATGGATACGGTGCATATGTCTACTATGCATACAGCTATTAGAATCCCAATGATGATGATAGAGAAGCACTAGGAATCATCGTTGGTCCCATAGGTAGTATCGATGGTTCCCAATATTCGGTTATGAGAAGAGTAAGAGGGGGTGGTCCAAGGAGGGGGAACCCTCCCACTCCTTGCACAGAAAAAAAACAGTTGCTATTGATGCTGCTGATAACCCCAAAAACACCTAAGAGCCCCTTGGCAAAAATCCGAAGAGGATTTCAGAGCATACAAGCACCCAAATCCCAAAATCGGATCCAGGTTCCCAAAAGATGCGAGCCGTCCACCGACAACTTGCGAGCCACCAACCGACAAACACCGACAAACCACCACAAACCAACACAGAGAAGATAAAACACAGAGCCGACAACAGCCAAGGGGCACGGGGAAAAACACACCAAAACACCAAC
>Ga0190363_1000972_pt1 | contig 17164 bp, 16 predicted proteins | sample 48721867_MG_FD_161272 | JGI IMG/M metagenome (GOLD analysis project Ga0190363, IMG submission 161272) | Hydrothermal vent microbial mat bacterial communities from Southern Trench, Guaymas Basin, Mexico - 4872-18-6-7_MG | ecosystem: Environmental > Aquatic > Marine > Hydrothermal vents >... | reverse complement strand
AAAATCATCAAACAATGGACATTTAGGATCCTCAGGATCGAAAAACAATTCTAACTCCATAATTGTAAATTCCCTCAACCTTATTGGACCCTGTCTAGGTGAAATTTCATTTCTCAACACTCTTCCTAACTGAGCAATACCGAGAGGAAGCTTATTACGCATAACTTCATAAACACGCTTAAAGGCAAGAAACATTCCCTGCGCAGCTTCAGGTCTAGCATAACCTATACTTTCACTATAGGGTCCAATGGTCGTTTTGAAGAGCAAATTAAACGTCTGAACAAGTCCCAGCTTACCACTACACTCCGGACATTTCACATTCTTCTCTTTAATGATACTATTAAGTTCTTCAATTGATAAAAATTCTACATCCCTAATTTCAGTTTGCTCAACTATTAAGTGATCAGCCCTAAATTTCCTATGACACTTCGTGCACTCAACAATAAAGTCTGTGAAATGCTCCAAATGACCTGAAGCCTCAAACACCCTAGCAGGCATAACCACAGGAGTTTCAATCTCAACGATGAAATCTTGATGACGTAGAATAAACCATCTTCTCCACTTTTCCTCAATATTTCTCTTAAGCGCTGCACCAAGAGGACCAAAGTCTATGAAACCTCTTACACCACCATATAATTCAGCTGCAGGCCAAATAAATCCCCGTCTCTTGGCAAGTTCCACTATTTTGTCATATTTATCCAAGTTCACAACCTCACTGCATAGTATTATCAATCAATAAGATAATTTAAGCTTTAAATTTCCAACGCCATAAACAAATTCAATTCATATAAATATAAGGTGTCGCTAATAACGATACATAACAGCAGAAGACTTTCCAAGAAAACGCTTAGATCTAGACTTATCATACTCAATTTCCAAGTGATCTTCAGTAACCATCAACTTCAATATACAGCTAGAAAGAATATTCCAAGCAAGATATAAATTCACTGACTTAAGCTCTGGGAAAATCAACTCAATAATAAAGATCTTTAGATACTTACTCCCACTTAAAACCAAAAATGGAAAACCAGAACTAATAAATTCTTTAATATAAATCTCACCTTTAAACTCAGCTAAATGTTTATTCAAGAGCCATTCCTCAAAATCCTTTAATGTCACTGAAACTCTACCCATAGACTACACCACTCAGATAAGAGTAAAGTATTTCACATCTAAAGATTTTATTACTTTCGGTTAAAATGAAGCTACTAAAATTCTATCTAAACAAAAGCAAAATGCACTTCGGCGGATTTGATCAGGACTTAAATAAATCTAAATTCATAATCTTCGGAGCCCCATTAGATTCAACGTCAACCTTTAGACCAGGCTCTAGATTCGCTCCAATGGCCATTAGAGAAGCAGCAAGCAACATTGAAACATTCAGCTTTAGAGCTGGAATAGATGCTGAAGAAATAATGATCTATGATGCAGGAGACCTCACTATAAATGAAAACTTAGAAAAAACCCTTGAAAAAATAGGGGAAATCGTAGAAAAAATCACTAAAATGAATAAAATGCCAATAATAATAGGTGGAGAACACACAATAACATATGGTGCTATAAAAAACATAAGCAGCAATATAGGAGTAATATCCTTCGACGCTCATCTAGATTTGAGAGATGAATACCCACTAGGGATAAAGTGGAGCCATGCAACAGTCATGCGTCGAATCTCAGAGAAAATAGGAGAAGACAAAGTATTCTTCATCGGCACAAGAGCAATATGCAGAGAAGAATATGAATATGCTAAACAAAAGAAAATCACATATATCACCTCAAAAGAGATAATGGAAAACAATACAGACAACATTGTGAATAGAATAATTAGAAAAGTAACAAACAGGATTGAAAATATATGGATAACCATAGACATTGACGTTTTAGATCCAGCATACGCACCAGGAGTAGGAAATCCAGAGCCAGAAGGAATAACAACCAAGCAATTACTAGACATCATGGAAAAAATAATAAAAAACAACATAAATGTCATAGGATTCGACGTAGTCGAAGTAACACCCATATTCGATAGGGGTGTAACAGCAATTCAAGCAGCCAAAATAATCCTAGAAACAACATGCCTAATCTATAAAACTAGATTTTTAAACGCTTAACAATAGGAGGTCTAACCTTATAGAATATCCGGTAATTACAAATAGGACAACGTGTCCCAGGTATCAACTCAAATTCCTTTAAATCAGCAATCTGATAACCACATCTACCACAACGATAAGGCATGAATAGCACCGTCAATAAAAACGCCTAAGTAAAATATAACTTTGACGCTTCTATACTATGTAAAGACTTATAAGACGATTAGAGTACAATTTCATTGGAGCTTGAGAGCCCATGAGTGAGATATGCCCAATATGTGGGCTACCGAAAGATCTATGCGTCTGCGAATCAATAGCCAAGGAACAACAACGAATCAAAGTAAAAGTTGAGAAAAGAAAGTGGGGAAGAGAGGTAACTATAATTGAAGGAATTAGCGATAAAGATATAGATCTATATGAAGTTGCAGCAACTCTAAAAAGCAAGTTAGCATGCGGTGGCACAGCGAAAAATGGCAGAATAGAATTACAGGGAGATCATAGAACTCGAATAAAAGAACTCTTAGTTGCATTAGGATTCCCATCAGAAAACATAGATGTAGAATAAATTTAATGTAAGTTTTTCTTTCATATAACATTAAGTTTAAGGAGTTATCCTACCAGTCTCACCAGGTAAGTATATGCTATGAGGCTTCATTTCCTCCATGCCAGTAGGAGTTAACCATGCAAGCTTAGCTTTTTCCCATAATTCAGGAATACTTTTACAGCCAGCATACCCCATTGCTGCCTTAAGTCCAGCAACCAACTCCTTAACAACACTAGCAACATCTCCACGATAAGGCACCCATCCCTCAACCCCTTCAGCAATCTCCTTAGCAGGAACAGCATAACGATCAATTGCAAATCTCCTAGCACGGGCAGAAGGACTTGCCATTCCCCGATACTGCTTATAATATCGTCCACCTATAGCCACAAGAGTACCAGGCGACTCTCTACAACCAGCAAAAATATTACCCATCATCACAGCCCAAGCACCAAGAGATAACGCAATCGCAATGTCACCAGATGAACGTATACCTCCATCAGCAATTATAGGCATTCGTACACCATATTCTTCCAATGCATCTGCAACCTGAGCAGTTGCAAACAATGTAGGTGAACCAGCCTTAGTAACCTCATATGTGGAGCATATGGAACCAGACCCAATACCTACACGAAGACCAGCAACATTTTCAATTTTAGTTATGACATCAACAGCAGCTTCATATGTACCTATATTTCCAACTATGACATCAGCACTAACATTTTCAATCAACTGCTTAGTAGAACTCATAACATTCTCATTATGAAAATGCGCCACATCAACGACAAGAATATCCACATACTTATCTAAGGCTTTAGCCCGCTTAATATCGAAGGGAGAAACTGCAGCTGCACATAAAAGTTGTCCCTCCTCATTTCTAGCTGCGTTAGGAAATTTCTCCCTAGCCAAAATATCCTTAAAAGTAATTAATCCCACCAATTTTCCATTCTCATCAACCACTGGAAGCTTCTCAATTCTATGCTCATGCAATATGCGCTTAGCTTCCTCAATAGTAATAGACTGAGGAGCTGTAATCACATTCTTAGTCATAACCTCCTTAACCTTAAGGAGGGGATTAGCAAACCGTACATCACGACCAGTTAAAATACCAACCAACTTTTCATTCTCAACCACAGGTAACCCGGAAATAGAATGCCTATGCATCAACTCTAAAGCATGCTCAACACTATCATCAGGAGAAATAGTGATGACATCACGAATAATAAAAGACTCAGCCCTCCTAACACGCTTAACCATCTCAATCTGCTCTTCAACACTACAATTCCTATGGATAACACCCAATCCACCAAGCCTAGCCAAAGCAATAGCCATCTCACTCTCAGTCACAGTATCCATAGGAGAAGAGATAAAGGGAATATTCAACCCATAATTTATGGTTACCTTAGTTCTCAAGTCAACCTCCCTAGGCTCAAAATAAGCCTTACCAGGCAAAAGAATTAAATCCCTAAAAGTAATAGCCACTTGAGCCTTCTCCAACTTACCTCTAAATCTCAATTAGATACACACTCCATTTTTTAAATAGGAATAAAATATTCACTTATTAATATAATGGTTGGTCAACAAGCAACAATATTAAGACAGTTAATGCAAACAGCATCAAACTCAAAACTTAACCAAGAAGAAATATCAAATCATAACAACTTAAAATTAAAAAATAAGATAATAATTCTACTTTTATGGTATAAATATCAATAATGGAGGGGGCAAACATGAGCATAAAAAGTGAACTTGGATTTATAAGGGTAGGAGCACACAGCCACATAAGAGGACTTGGACTAAAAGATGGAAAAGCACTAATTAAAGCAGACGGAATGGTTGGACAAATAGAAGCAAGAGAAGCTGCAGGAATAATTGTAGAATTAATAAAACAAGGCAAAATGGCCGGAAGAGGAATATTGCTCGCAGGTCCACCAGGAACGGGGAAAACAGCCATCGCAGTAGCAATAGCTAAAGAACTAGGAGAAGACGTACCATTCATAGCTATAGCTGGATCCGAAATATACTCCAGTGAACTAAAGAAAACAGAAGTGCTAATGCAAGCCATGAGAAAAGCCATTGGAGTAAGAATACATGAATTCAGAAAAGTATACGAAGGAATGGTCTCAGACCTAGATATAAAAATGACAAGGCACCCATACAATCCATACCAGCAAATACCAGAAAGCGCAAAAATAAAACTAAAAACAAAAAATGAAGAAAGAACATTAACCGTTGGATCATCAATCGCAAGAGAACTAATAGGTAGAGGAGTTGGAATAGGAGATGTAATATGGATCGAAGCAGAAACAGGAAGAATAACCAAACTAGGAAAATGCAAAGAATATGAAGGCCCAAAATATGACATTGAAGCAGAAGTACAAGTCCCAATGCCCACAGGACCAGTACTAAAAGAAAAGGAATTCATATACACAGTAACCCTACACGACTTAGACATGAGAATGCACAGTAGCTCAGGCGGACTATTCAGCCTATTCTTTGGAGGAAGAGAAGAAAGAGAAATCCCCCCAGACGTAAGACAAAATGTAGACAAACTAGTCAAAAAATGGGTCGACGAGGGAACCGCCGAAATAATTCCAGGAGTAATGTTCATAGACGAAGCATCAGCACTAGACATTGAAGCATTCTCATTCCTTGGAAGAGCCATGGAAAGCGAATTAGCACCAATAATAATCCTAGCAACCAATAGAGGAATAACAAAAGTCAGAGGAACAGACATAATATCACCACACGGAATTCCACTGGACATTCTGGATAGACTAATGATAATAACCACCAGAAAATACAGTGCAGAAGAAATCAAGGAAATCTTACAAATAAGAGCAAGAGAAGAAAAAGTAAAGTTAAGTGAAGAAGCACTGGAAACCCTAACCAAAATAGGAGAAGAAACATCACTTAGATATGCAGCTCAAATGCTAACACCAGCACAAATAATAGCAAAAAGAAAGGGAAGAGACACTGTAACAGCAGAAGATGTAAAAGAAATAAGAACACTATTCGCAGATGTAAAACAATCATCAGAATACCTAAAGAAATATGAAGCTGAAATGCTCAAATAAATGAAACGATGATAAAAATAACCACCGACACTATCCCAGAAGCCCTTCTAAAACTAAATGAAAAAATAGTATACAGCAAAGACAAGACAAAACCACTAAAAAACATTCTAATAAAAATTAACTCACCAGAAAAAAGACCCTTTTTCCACATAAACTCCAAAGAAAGAACAAGAAAAATCATTTTAAAATACTACAAGGGAATAACAGAAAACACAGAATTCAAAAACAAAATAGAAAATACTATCAAAAACTTGAAGAAAAGGAGAGAAACAATAATACCATTAAACTTAATATTTAAAGGCTATAATTTAGGAATCTACTTAAAAATAAAAGCTGAGAAAGGTAAAATCCGACCAACTCTATTTTACTTAATATGTAAGAAAATAGAAGAACTAAATGAACAAATAATATTTACTCAAATATTTCAAGAAGACCTATCCATGGGATTAAGACTTGAACCAGGACCCATAATAATAAGCATAAAGATGCTAATACCTCAAATATTTAGTAAACAATAGAGTAAAATAAGCAAAAATACTGATCGCCGATACCGTTGTTGTTATAAGCCAACATGAAATTTTAACATACGTCGCCTTAATGTCCCTGGAAAACTCAACTTAGTAAAGATCAAAGATATAAAGATTAATGGAACTGAAGTAAAGAAACATGAAAGAACAGAAGCACTAATTGCCTTCATAAGAGAGAAAACACGAATTGAGGGGGTTCAAAATTTCACCTCATAAATTAGGTTTTACCCTGGTTCAACCCTATACATTAATCTCTCTTTATATCCTACTATAACTCTATACCATCCACTAAGCTCCTTGTCTAGCGTTCTATCGTTTGTATCGACCAGAAGAGGTCTTCCTCTCAGAGAGATGATCTTTTGCTGGGTTGCAACTATAATTATATTTGGTTTTCCGCCAACTTTTCTTATGACAGCTGGGCTTATTTGATGATTTCCTCTACCAAATACATAGCCTTGCCCCCCTATAGGGCTTACAATTATCTTCGCTTTCTTTCCATCAATTATTTCGAGAATTTGTTTTTCGTTGAGATCCTTTCCTACTAGCTCCCCATTATATATTATATCTACACCTAAGAGTGAGTAGTCAAGGTTGAGCTTCTTTAATATCGTTTTGGTTGTTGTGCCAGGACCTATTATATAGTAACAATTATCCTCCATATCCTCTATTACATCTGTAGCGATAGCTTCTTGATTAAGTTTCTCATTAATCGAGGTAGTAGATTTTCCACCAACAATATATCTTTTATCAAAAGGTATTCTTAGGTAACCATAGAGCCTTACCGAAAATACTCCTTGTCTGAACTTTTCCTCATCGATATCCAGAACTTCTTGCTCTATCATATCTTTAATTTCTCCTTTAAGATACCTAACTGCGAGCTCACCAGCTGCTTCTGGACTTGAGGCGAAAACCCCAGAATACATCTTAACCCCAGCTGGTACACCAACAACTACAGCATCTAGACCTATGCTATCATAAATGTCTCGAGCTGTTCCATCCCCTCCAACGAAAATTATTAAGTCAACCCCTTGCTTTACCATCTCTCTAGCGGCCCGTTTTGTATCCTCTGCAGTTGTTCGAGCACTAGCAGGCTTCCCTATGACTTTAGGTTCAAAACTGCATTCAACTGCAACTCTTTCACCCATCTCTCCTTGGTATGTAAGTAGCTCTATCTCGTCTTTTATGGTCAATAGTTTTTTAAAAACTCTTTTTGCCCTCTCTGGAGACCAAGGTTTCGCTCCTAGTTTTATAGCTTTTTCAACAATATCCCATCCATCTGTTCCTTTAAGTCCTACTCGACCACCCATCCCAGCGATTGGATTTACTATTAATCCTACTTTTTTCTTTTCCATGAATAGCTCCCACAGATAAATCGTAAATAAAATATGAATTATAAATTTTGATAAAGGGAATACATAACACTACTTTTTACCATATTTTCGTAGGTACACTCTCCAAGTAGGTACCCATTTTTCTGGATCTTCTAGCATACTAAGATCCGCAATTTTATGAATAGTGCTCTGATGAGGAGCATTCCTAACTATTTCAGGATTCTCATAAGCTTCTTGTGCAGCTGTCTTCAATCCCTCTATGTATTCATCAAGGTCGTCTTTCGAATAAGACTCCGTTGGTTCAATAGTGAATGGCTCCGGAACTATCCACGGGTGATGGCTGGTCCATAGGTGGAATCCAAAGTCTGCCATTCTCCTTATTATATCTTCTACCCTAACTCCAGTATCCTCAGCTAGCTTTTCGAATGTATATCTAACTTGGCTTACACGGTACTTCGTCTTCGGGAATGAGATGCTTGCCCCCTTAACCTTCTTTAGTATTCGGGTCATAACGTAGTTATTGTTCAATATAGCTACTCTTGCAACCTCCTTAATTCCTTCTTCTCCAAGGCTCATCATCCAAGCGTAAGCCCTTACAACCGCTGGAAATACTCCATAGAACTCTCTGACTTTTCCAATGGTGTGGGGGAGATCATATTTCAGGTAATATCTCTTGTTTTTCTCATCGTACTCAACTACTGGTACCGGAAGGAAGGGTTCAAGTTCTTTCTTTACTCCAAGTGCTCCAACTCCCGGTCCTCCGCATCCGTGAGGAGATGAGAATGTTTTATGGAGGTTATAGAAGCTCATGTCGAATCCGAGATCTACAGGTCTCACTATCCCCATGATACCATTGGCGTTTGCAATGTCATAAGCGCATAACCCACCAACTTCGTGAACTATCTCAGTCATTTCTTTTACATATGGGTTAAATATCTCAGTATCTTCGGGGTTACATATTATTAGCCCTGCAGTACGTCTGGAAACAGCTTCTTTAGAAGCTTCCAGATCTGGATATCCTGTTTCTGGATCTGGAGGAATATCTATGACCTTGAAGCCTTTAACTTTTGGAGCTGCCGCATCTGAGGGATGGGAGAGGAGTGTTGTGATGATCTCATCTTTATGGTCATTGCCATGAACCTTGTGGTATTTGTATATTATAGAAGCCATTGTGAAGATGGCTTGAGAACCTCCACCCGGTTGGAAGGTGAATCTGTCAAAACCGGATAATTTTCTAAGCAATAGGTCAAGCTTATACATTATCTCGAGAGCTCCCTGGATAGTACTCTCATCCTGAAGCGGGTGAAGCTCTGTTACTTTGGGGGAGCGGACGAGAACCTCATTTATTTTCGGACTGTACTTCATAGTACATGTTCCTTGACCTATATCTATGTTTATATCTGCTCCAAGAGTTTCTTGAGAGAGACGTAGATAATGTCTCAATACTCTGTTTTGAGATATTTCAGGAAGCTTTGGAGGCTCTTTTCTTATCATATGAGGTGGAAGGTCGGATAGTCCATCTCCTACTACTTCTTCAATTTCTTTTTCCACTTGTGGGACTAATATTCCTCTTTCTCCAGGTGTACTGAGTTCAAAGATTATTGGCTCATCCCATTTGGCTTGGTGAAAGTTCTTCCTAAGTTTAACAATACCCATACATATCACCTCTTTCTCCGACCTGAAATAATTTCCTCGAGAGCATCATGAAGTCTATCTATGTCTTCCTTAGTATGTATCTCAGTAACACAATAGAGTGCTGAATTTCCGAGCTCTGGGAAGTCCCTTGATAGATCTATTCCACCAATAATACCATAGTCAAGTAAGCGAGCATTGATTTCCTTCACAGTCATGTTTGTAGCATTAAAGTCAACTACAAATTCCTTGAAATGAGGAGCTTTGAACCTCGGAACCATTACGCCTTCGATCTCTGAAAGCCTCTTCATAGCGTATTTTGATCTCTGCATTATTGTTTTTCCAATCTCCCACATTCCCTTTGGACCCATAAGGGCTAAGTAAACCCCAGCTACTATTCCCCAAAGAGCTGCAGCAGTACCAACGAATTCTTTAGACTCTGTAGGTGTTTCCCTAACCATGAAGGATGTTCTTTCAAATGCTAAGTCTCCAAATCCATATTCTCCCTCAACTATTGTTTTTGCAAGACCAAATATTCTGTATGGAATCTCCTTAACAAATTTTGGATCGTCTCTAGTTGCAACAAAACCCGCTAATCCTCCTCCAAAATTCATATGGATTCCCAGTGGTTGAAGATCTCCACATACAATATCTGCCCCATAGTGGCTAGGAAGCTCAAGAACTCCTAATGAGATCGGGTCAACACCTACTACAACTAGTGCCCCCTTATCATGAGCAATCTCCGAAATTTCTTTTCCTTGGGTCTCAATGAATCCAAGATATGATGGATTCTCGAAATACACGGCTGCTGTATTAGAGGGTATCTTGGATTTTAGATCCTCTAAATCCATCATACCTGTTTCAGGATCATGTTTAATCCATTTTATCTTTACATGGGGTTCTACATAGTTTTCAATAATCCTACGTCTTTCTGGAGAAATGGTGTCCACGATTAAGGCTTCATTTTTTCCGGTTATCCTACTTGCCATTCTTATTGAAGTACCTGCAGCATGTCCCCAACTATAAATCGGAACACTCACAACATCCATATCAAGTAGTTCTGCCATGAAACTTTGGTATTCAAAAAGCGCCTGCCATCTTCCATGATCTTCGTATGTTTCACCAGCATAAGCTGTCAGGAATTCGGCACGACTTGCGATTTCGTCACAGATCGCTGGTACATAATGGGGCCATGTACCTCCACCTAAGAAGCAGAGACATTCTTCGCATGTTTTATTCTTCGAAAGTATTTTCATCACATGACGCTTTAACTCATATTCAGACAATAGTGGCTCTGGAAGGCCGAGCTCGCCCTTGAATTGTAATTCTTTTGGAATTACTTTGTCAATAAGTTCTTCTATACTACTAACTCCTATTACCTTTAGCATTTCTTCTTGAACTTCAGGAACCGAATTCGGAATATAGGGATGAACGATTATCTTTCCATCCTTCTTAATAACCATTCCACGCCCCCCTAAGCGAGGCCACCCCCATCAACAACTAAAACCGCTCCAGTTATCCAAGAGGCCATGTCCGAAACGAGAAATAAAACTGCATTTGCAACCTCCTCCGGTGTCCCTATACGTCCTAGTGGTCTATTTGCAGCCTCTTTTAGAAACTCTTCCCACGGTATTCCAAGTTGAACAGCCTCTCTACGTAACATTGGGGTGTCTGTATCTCCAGGAGCAACACAATTCACACATATGTTATCTTTACCGTGATCAATCGCCATAGCCCTGGTCAAGTTAACAACTCCTGCTTTAGCAGCACAATAGGCAGCTGCTTTCGGTCCTCCTTTAAGACCCCATCCAGAACTAATATTTACTATACATCCCCCACCTCCTTTTTTCATATATGGAATAACATAATGACACATCAAGAAAGTTCCTTTTAGATTTACTCCAATAACAAGATCCCATTCTTCTTCTGTAAGTTCAACTACATCCTTACGGATTATTACTCCTGCGTTATTTACTAAGATATCAATTCTACCAAAGTCTCTATATATTTCTTCAACCGTTTTCTTACAATCAGAACTAGAAGTTACATCACACTTATAGAACTTCGCTTTAACTCCAAGCTTTTTCAGTTCTTCTTCTACTAACTTTCCATCTTTTTCATTTATATCCACAATGGCTACATTACTTCCAGCTTCAGCTAACTTTCGAGCTATCGCTCTACCAATTCCCGAAGCTGCTCCTGTAACTATAGATGTCTTCCCTTTAAGAGAGATGCTTTTTAGGATTTGTTCACTTACCAAATAGCTTCCCCTGTGCTCATAGTTTCAGAGTTTTAGGCAGAACTAAGGATTCATATATAATATGAAATTTAAAAATGTTATTCTTCTATTTTATACTTCTATCTTATATACTGGGACTTTTCCATGAAGTATACCAACCTTTCTGCCGTACCATTAACTTAAGAGATAATGGGCTATTACTAGCAAGACTACTCCTAGTCCTAGGAACGCGATTCCGTTAGTGAACCCTAGTAGGAATAAGATGTAGAGAATTATTCCTACACATGCTGCAGTAACAGCATACGGTAATTGTGTAACGACGTGATCAATGTGGTCACAACTGGTGAACGAAGAGCTTAAGACAGTGGTATCGCTTACTGGTGAACAATGATCTCCAAAGATTCCTCCACCAAATACTGCGGCTATACTAGCAATAACTTCTGGACCTAAACCGCCACTTAACTTATAAGCTAAAGGCACAGCTATAGGCATCATTATAGCAAAAGTTCCCCAAGAGGTTCCAGTTGTGGACGATATGAGCATTGATGCTAGAAATACTATTAATGGCACCAACCTAGCACTTTTGTACATGATCGCCTCTGCTACTCCAATAAACAGTATAGTAAGGACAATGTAGATGCCTCCTGCGTAGTTATCAGCTAATCACTATGCAGTTTGGGCAAATCCTGCTATCGGATTCCATCCGCAAGCCATATTGCTATAAAGAGGGATATTATAGGTCTTTTGGTCACTATGGCAAGTACAATAGCTAGAAGTGGGGGTAAGAGGGATAAAGGTCCAAACTCACTCATAGGGTATATCCTCAATCCTTTTTAATCTCTAATTTATCGATAAAGCCGTATACATATTTTCCAGCAGTCTCTCCTCCGTCAATGGTGATGATCGCTCCAGTAATGTATTTAGCTTCATCTAATGCGAGAAATGCGAATAAATCGGCTATTTCCTCTGGCGTTGCATGACGATTTAGTGGAATTAGAGAATTCACTTTTTCCAACATTTCTGGAGAATATTCAGCTTTCTGCATTTCCGTGAGTACATAACCTGGGCAAACGGCATTTACTCTTATCCAGGGAGCTAATTCTAAAGCCATAGTTTTCGCGAGGAGAATCATTCCTGCTTTTGAGGCGTTGTAATGAGCATAGTAGGGATGGCCTTCCATTCCATTTGTGGAGGCAGTAAATAGAATTACTCCTGATTTTTGCTTCATCATTCTTTTGGCAGCTTCTTTCGCACATAGGAATGCGCCATCTAAGTTTACTCTTAAAACTCTACGCCATTCTTCATAATCTAGCTCTAGGAATGGTCTACGAGAACTTATACCTGCATTTGCTATGAGGATATCTACGCCTCCAAGCAATCTATCTATTTCTTCAAAAGCTCTTGCAACTTGCTCCGGATCACCTACATCAGCCTTTATTCCATACAGTCCCGGATTTTCTGAAACTGCTTTTTTGAGATTTTCCTCATCTATGTCAATAATAACAACTTTACAGCCTTCAGCTAGAAATTTTTTTGCAGTCGCTAATCCTATTCCTCTTGCTCCTCCAGTAATTACAACTCTTTTTCCCTGTAGACTCTTATACATTCCCAAGCTTTACAACACCTCTTATAAAAAGAATTTCTCAGAGTTAGATTTGAACTTTCCGCAGTAATGCGAAGATGCTGTGTAGAGGGGTCTAAAAAATCTTATACTCCCTTAGCTACTAGAACCCTTCAACTTATTCACTATAATTGCTAAACTAATAGCTCCAACTTCGACCTGTACAAGGATACGAAGTGTAAGGCTGGGATAACCAGCCAGAACCATCTCTTAACAGCCATAAAAAAGTTAAAAGAAAATAAAAAAGCAATAATACCATTAAACCTAGTATTCAAAAACCAAAACTTAGGCATCCACTTAAAATTAGAAAGATACATCAACACAATACAACCCACATTACTCTACATAATATGCAGAGAAGTAAAAAAACTAAACGAACAAATAGCATTCACACAAATACTACAGGAAGATTTATCCATCGGCCTAGGATTAAATCCAGGACCAATAAAATAATTATAGAACTACTTTACATCCACAACCATTAACTTAATAGATAATGGAATAAACTAAGCCAAAGATATTAATCACTGATATCATCATAGTTATAAGCCAACATGAAACTTTTACATAGGTTGTTCTTATATCTCCGGGAAAGTTCAACTTAGTGAAAATTAATGACAAGAAGATTAATGGAATCGGCGTGAAGAAGCATGAAAGCGCTGATGCATTAATCGCCAACTTTAATGGTGAAACCCCCACCGCCAAGAGAATTGGAGAAACCAATAGAGCAAGGGAGCCTAAGATAACCTTCCAACCCGCTAAAATAGCAGCTCGAATATGAAGAACTTCCGCTAGATCCTCAATCAATTCATCCATTATCTTAAAGTTTGAAACAGCCATCACTGTTGAGGAAAGAAACGACGATGCAAAAACTCCAATAATCAATCCAGTTATAACAGTTTCACCCAACAGTGGCTTTAAGACTAATACTGCCTCCTCTAGAGCTTCAATTTTCAATCCTTGAGGATACAACAGTGAAGCACAAATAATAAGTATAGATGCATCAACCAGTGAAACAATAATAGCACCAATAGTAGCTCCAGTATACTCCAAAGTCAATTCCCCAAAGTTACCAGACTTCTGTGCAGCTTCGGAAGCTTCAAACAAGAAAGAATAAGCCGAGATAGAAGTACCTAAAATAGCCATTATAGTGATAATATAATCCTTAGAAGAAACAATATTTGGATGTAAAAATCCCCTAGCAATTTCACTCAAAGGCGGAAAAGTTATAATAGCTATTGGAACACAAACAATAACAATGAAACTCATCAAGGTCAAAACATTCTTAACAGTAGAAGAAGATCCCCTAACAGCAAATACACATATCAAAAGAGCTACTATCGGCGCCCAGAAAACTGGAGAAATACCAGTAAGAATAGAAAGAAAAACTGAACCCCCACCAATCTCAGCAGATATCAATGCAACATTGGTCGAAGCAATTGCAAATGCAACCAAAGCAGCAATTGAACTTCCATAATACATACGAACATTAGAAAGCAAACCCCTCCTAGTAGTTAAGCCAATTTGAGCAGTTATCTGTAAGATAAAGACGGTGAAAAACAATACAATCATAACAGTCCATAGCAGAGAAAAACCATAAGCCGAACCAGCATAACTAAAAGTCGCAATATCAGAAGCACCTAAATCAGATACACCTGCAATAATAGCAGGAGCTATAAACTTAAAACTATCAACTACTCTCCTCTTCAACTCCAATTTCATCTCTAACCCTCCCTAATCGCTATCCTTTTTTGAAAGTAACTGTGCCAACACTGACTCATCGATAACTAAACTGAGGCAAATTGCTCCATCACGAGCCTTAATATCATTAATTCTAAAGTATAGTCCATTAATTTCCCTAGAAGATTGCTGTTCAGCAACAGTTGTAGACTTCTCATCTGAAGCAGAATAGATAATAGTGGAACCTCCATATTTTTTGGCAAGCTTTCTGGCAATGGCATAATTATAAGCAACCGGGAAAACACCGACAATTAAATATGTTAAGAGTAAAGCTGCATCCTCGAACATTTCCACCACCACAAAATAATGTATACCTTTTAAGTATTGGGCATTTTGAATTTACCTTTGTAAAATGGCTTAGAAGAATACGAGGAGAATACAATACGCAAATGCCATTCAAATTATAAAAGAAATAAAGCAATTATAAACCCTATATTAATTCCATAAATTTTCTAACTATAAACTCAGGATTATCAGACTTAGTAATAGCAGAACCAATAATAAGTATTTGTGCACCCGCATCAATCATCATTTTAGCATTTGACAAGTTAATTCCACCTGCAACAGCAACTGGAATTCTAATTGAACGCTTAACTTTAAGGAGAATGCTTAAAAGTTCCTCCATCACAGTTAAACCCCTACGCTTTTGAACATCAACGCCAGTATGAAGACATATGAAATCCACCCCCAATCTTTCAATCTCCTGAGCCCGTTCAATAGGGTTAGAGACGTTTATTAAATCAATCATGATTTTTACATCCCGCTGACTTGCAGAATCAAGAGCCTCAAGAATAGTGCTATCATGCGCAACACCTAATACAGTAACAATATCAGCTCCAGCATCAGCTGCCAAAGAAACTTCAACACCACCAGCATCTATACATTTCATATCAGCAATTAAAACTGCATCACGAAATCTTTCTCTAAAAACTCTGATCACATCTACACCTTTGCTCTTAATTAGTGGGGTACCAATTTCTAACCAAGTTACGCCGTTTCTCCACGCAATAGATGCAATATGTAAAGCATCACTTATATCAATAAAATCTAAGGCAACTTGGAGAGTAGGGTATTTAAACTTCAATTCCCTAACCTCAAATGATTAATATACTTAAAGCATATATTAGAATATCAATTCACCGAGAGTGGTGAAATTGAAGAAACATGAAGTAGCCATAACATTGATTCTAACAATCATTTTCTCAAGCATAATTATAATTCCATCAACATCTCAAACTAATGACAAATACATAGTAGGAATAGAAACAACAATAGTCAATAAAGGAAACATGACCTATCCACTGTCAGACATGAACAAAATTATATTAATACCTGAAACTGAATATCAAAAATTAATCTCATTTAAATATTATATAAACAATGAAGAAGTCGGCTGGAAGATATTAGGATTAAACGATGAGGGAAACATAGAAGTAGAAGTATACAACGTTCCAACAGAATTAGCTCCAAATGAAAGTATAAACATTAAAATGATACTTGAAGTAGAAATTACAATGAGAACTCCTCCAAAAGACTTAACTCTAGAAAAAGCAGGCTCACTAGATGATATTCCAAAAGAAATTCTTGAAAAATATTGTAAAATGGAAGGATTATGGTCAAAAAGCGAAAATGTAAGCATCCTGGCAACCGAATTAGTCAAAGGAAAAGAAAATACACTACAAATATTATACACATTTATAAAGTGGATTGAAAATAACGTCAGATATCCACAATCTAATGCACCTAAAATACCATCATACCCGGATGAAACATTAAATCTGAAAGTAGGAGACTGTGATGATCAAGCAAATCTACTTGTAGCAATGCTTCGAAGCGTAGGCATACCTGCATACACGCAACTATCATTTCTATTCATAAAGGGTTTAGGCTCAAGAAAGAGGGAAAATCTACTTGGCGGACATCTAACCATTGAAACAATAGATGTCGCTGGACATGGATGGGTTATGGTATACATTCCTCCATGGGGATGGCTACCAGTAGATATGACATACTTTGAAAATGCAAAAATAGAATTTGGAAGAATAGTAAGCGTAAATGTCGAAGATCACATTACTGGTGCCGCAGTATTCCAATATACATCACTAGTAACTGAAAACATTATTAAAACAGATTATATAGAAGACTTAGCTAGATGGATTAGAGAATTAGACATCTACAATCTAAAGTGGACAGAAAAATATTGGATGAAAATAAAAGTTGAAACACCAAGCAGAGAAAGTGATGGAATTATAGTAATGTCAGCAGTAGGATTAGTTCTTCTCTCCATAACAGCATCCATACTCTACATTTACGCTAGAAAAAGAAAAAAGAAAGTAGAAGTAGAATACTTTTTCCCTCACAACAAT
>Ga0190363_1000971_pt1 | contig 17174 bp, 19 predicted proteins | sample 48721867_MG_FD_161272 | JGI IMG/M metagenome (GOLD analysis project Ga0190363, IMG submission 161272) | Hydrothermal vent microbial mat bacterial communities from Southern Trench, Guaymas Basin, Mexico - 4872-18-6-7_MG | ecosystem: Environmental > Aquatic > Marine > Hydrothermal vents >... | reverse complement strand
CTTTTGAACTTTTTCCTCCAGGCGGAAAACTGAAAATAAAAAAAAACATTGAGATCAAAATAGGAAAGCCTTTATTTTTTAAGAAAAATTCTTCTCCTGAAGAAATTACAAAAAAAGTAATTGAAGAAATTGCTTCTCTTTTGGGTCAAAAGTCACCCTACCAAGAAAAAAACTTATGCGAGAGATAAAAAAAATTCTTATTGCAAACCGAGGAGAAGTTGTAAAAAGAATTGTTCAGGCAGCAAAAGAGATGGGTAAAAAAACTGTTGCTTTGTGTCCTCAAAAAGGAGATGAGAAAAACTTTCCTGAGGTTTTTTTTGCAGATGAGTATTATTTTTTAGGAGAAGAAGGAATTTCTGGTTTTTTAAATCAAAAAAAAATTGTTGAAATTGCTAAAAAAGCACGGGTTGATGCTTTACATCCTGGCTATGGATTTTTGGCAGAAAATGCTGATTTTGCAAAACTTTGCGAAATTAATGGGATTAAATTTTTAGGACCCAAACCCGAAACAATCAAAACTTTAGGAAATAAAATTTTAGCCAAAAAAATTGCCAAAAAACTAAAAATTCCCGTAATTGAAGGAGGAGAAAGGCCGATCACTAACGAAAAAGAACTTTTTTCAGGAATAAAAAAAGTAGGGTTTCCTTTTATTTTTAAAGCAGCTAATGGAGGAGGGGGTAGAGGAATGACAATTGTAGAGAAAAAAGAAAAATCAAAAATAAAAGAAATCTTTGAGAAACTTTCGCGTGAGATGGAAACTTCTTTTGGTTCAAAAGAAATTTTTATGGAAAGATTTATTAAAAACCCCCATCATATTGAGTTTCAAATTTTAGGAGACGGAAAAGGTAAAGCCTTGTGTCTTTATGAAAGAGAATGTTCCATTCAAAGAAGACATCAAAAATTAATTGAAGAAGCCCCCTCTCCTTTTTTATCAAGAAAAGAAAGAGAAAAGATTAAAGGGATAGCTTTGAAGATTGCGAAATATATCAAATATAAATCAGCAGGAACAATAGAATTTTTAGTAGATGAAGAAAAAAACTTTTATTTTTTAGAAGTCAACCCAAGACTGCAAGTAGAGCATCCGGTAACAGAGAAGATTACGGGTGTTGATATTGTAAAAGAACAAATAAAAATTGCTGAAACTGAGGAACTTTCTTTTTCTCAAAAAGACATTAAACTTTCAGGTCATGCAATCGAGTTTAGAATAAATGCCGAAGACCCTTTCTCTGATTTTTTACCTTCTCTTGGAAAAATTGAAAAGATTGAAATTCCCTGTGGTAAAGGAATAGAAATTCATACCTTCTTGAAAGAAGGAGTTGAAATTTTACCTTACTTTGATTCGTTGATAATGAAAATTGTTATTTATGGCTCAGAAAGAGAAGAGGTAATTGAGCGAGCAAAAATGGCACTTTCTGAACTTAAAATAAAAGGGACAAAAACAACTCTCCCTCTTTTTTTGATAATTTTAGAAAATGAAAAATTTAAAAAAGGAATTTATACGACCGAGTTTCTTAAAAAAGAGAAAAACTTTTTAAAAAAAGAAATGAGAAAAATGAAAAAAGAATTTGGAAAAGAAAGTTTTATTTCAAAAGAAATTGACAAAAAAGAAATTGCCAAAATTTTGGCAAGGATATACTTTGAGTTAAAAAAAGAAAAAGATTTTTCAAAAAAGGAAATTTCTTTGTGGCAAAAAGAAAAAATTTTTTCTCAGATGAGGGACGAATTTTATGAAATTTAAAATTAAATTTTTAGGAAAAGAAAAAGAGATTCAAATTGAAGAAATTGACGATAAAAAGATTACTGTTTTAATTGAGGGAGAAAAATTCTTTTTTGAAAAAGATGAAAAAGGAGAAGTTAAAGAAATAGAGAAACCTTTTGAAAAAAAAGAGGAAAAAAAAGTTTTAATTTCAGAAGGAAAAAAAGAAAAAATTATTAAAGCTCCAATTGCAGGGATTGTTTATAAAATCTTTGTTAAAGAAGGAGATGAGGTTTTTGAAAATCAAAAAGTAATGAGCCTTTTTTCAATGAAAATGGAAAATGAAATTTTGTCTGAATTTTCAGGAAAAGTTAAAAAAATATTTGTGAAAGAAAATCAAAGAGTTAAAGAGAACGACCCCCTTTTGTTAATGGAATGAATTTTGTTAACAAAATTGTCCGATCGGCCAAATTTGTTAACAAATTTTTTAATTTTTGAAATTTTTTTAAAATTTATAATTTATGAAAGAGATTTTTTTGATAAGTTTTGGATTAGTTTTTCTCCTTTATATTTTCAGAGAATTTCTTCCCAAAAAGGGAGAAATAATCAAAACAAATCCTTTTTCTCTTAATAGGAAAATGAATCTTTTTTGGTTAATCGCTTTTTTTGTATTTTTTAGTTTACTTTCTTTATTTCTTTATTTTTTTGCTAGAGAAATTCAAAAATACATTTTAAAAACTTCTCAAAAAGAATTTTATGATATTTTGGTGATAAATTCTCTTCCTTTCTTTTTGCCGATTATGTTTTTTACCTTTGGTGCAATCGTTTTATTTCTTGATATTTTTTTCGGAAAAAAGTTTATTTTCTCAAGGGTTCAAAGAATAGAAAAAGATAAAAGAAAAAAATATTATTTAGCTCTGTGGGGATGGTTAAATCTTGTAGAAGATCCTGAAAATCCAAAAGAAATAGAAAAATTAGAGAAAAGAATGGAGAAGTATCACTGGATAATTTTGGTTTTTGGTTTTTTATTTATAATTCCTGTTATTTTGAGCATAGATTGGTGGATAAAAATTGATCAAAATGGAATTTATCATAATCCCTGGTTTTCTTTAGGGAAAGAAAATTTTTATTCTTGGGATAAAATTAAAAGCATTTATTTAATTAAAGGAAGAATTTTGAAAACAGGTGAGTATGAACCAGCTTCTGAGTATGAGATTAAAACTGTAGATGGAAGAAGTTTCCTTTTTAATAGAAATTTTTCCCCCAAAAATCACTCCTTTGAAAAAATAGCAAATTTTATTTCAAAGAAAACTCAAAAAAGAATTGAATGTAAAATAAAAGATCTTAAAACCAAAAAATATCTTGATTGTTCTGAGAAATTTTAAGATTTTACTTCTTCAACAATTTTTTTGAAAATTTCTTGTTGGTGTTCGGCAAAATAGGCAAGTATTTTTCTATCGAGTTCTATTTGCTTTTTTTTAAGAAGACGAATAAATTCTGAATAAGAAAGTCCTTCTTGTCTTACAGCTGCGTTGATTTTTACCTGCCAAAGTCTCCTTTTCTCTCTTTTTTTAAGCTTTCTTCCGACATATTGATGTCGAAATTTGTGCAAAAGGGCTTCTTTTGCAAGTTTTAATAATTTTTTTCTTCCCCACTTAAATCCTTTAACTTGCTTTAGAAGTTTTTTTCTTTTTTTGGTATGAAGTTTTCCTCTTTTGACTCTTGTCATGTTTTATTTTTTTTTCTTTTTTCGGGGGGCAAAGTAAAGATATCTCCTCAAGGCTCGCAAAAGATTTTTTGATAAAAGAACAAGTTTTCTTTTCTGTCTTTTAGTTTTTGGACGTTTTTTTGCTCGAAAGTGGTTTTGTCCTACCGGTAAATGTAAAACTTTACCTTTTTTGGTGAACTTAAATCTTTTTAAAATTGATTTTCTCACTTTCATAAATAAAAAAATTTTTATTTATAAATAACCACTTCCCAACCTTTTCCCGTTTTTCTGATTTGCCCTTCAATTTTAAATTCCATTTTCTTTTTAAGTTCTTTTAAAATTTCTTTTAATTTTTCTTTTGCAAAATCTTTAAGTGCTTTTTCTCGGCCTCTTAAAAACATGGTAACTTTCACCCTAAATCCTTCTTTGAAAAATTTTTCAACTTTTTTGAATTTTATTTCAAGATCATGTTCAGAAATTCTAAAAGAAACTCTTATTTCTTTTATTATACCTTTTTTTTGTTTTTTTTTAAGTTTCTTTTCTTTTTTTCTTTGCTGATAAAGATATTTCCCAAAATCTAAAATTTTACAAATGGGAGGATTTGCATAGGGAGAAATTTCAACTAAATCTAATCCTTTTTTTTGGGCTATTTTGAAAGCTTCTTCTATCGTTTTTATACCTAAGTTTTCTCCTTTTTCTGAAATTAATCTGACTTTTTTTGCTTTGATTTCTTGATTTTTTCTCGGGATTTTCATTCTTGTTTAAATTTTTTATTATAAAATACTTATATGAAATTTGAAAAGCCTGAATCTTTTTTTCAAGAAAAATCAAGAGAAGAAACACCGATAGAGAAAATTCAAAGAGAAAAAGAAAGACAAATTGAAAAATTAGAAAATTTTCTGAAGAAAATTTCAGATGAGTACAAAGAATTAGGAATTCCAGTTAGAAGCGATTGTAGAATAGAAATGAATAATTTTGAAAAGATATATCCTAAAGAGATTATAGAAAGGGATAAAGAAAATGTAAGACAACTTCAGGAAAAGTGGAGAAAAGAAGCACCTGTAGAAAAGAAGGATAAAGAAAGAGTAGGAGAACTTTTAGAAATGTTGGCGGTAGGAATTTTTTATAAATTTTTAAAAGATCGCTTTATTATTTTAAGGAGTTCTTCTTTTGATGATGTCTATAATAAAGTGGATACTTTGATTATTGATAAGGAGACCGGAAATGTTGTCTGTGCTTTCGATGAAGTTGCGGATGTTCTAAGAACAAGATATCACGAAAAAAGAGAAAATGTAATGAGGATTAACAAGAAGGGAGGTGCTCGCTTAAAATATGGTCTTGAACTAAAAGAGGTAAAAAAAGGAAATCAGGAATTAGAAGTGAAGTTTTCTTCGCTTAAGAATCTCCCTATCTTTTATATTGCTTTACCTGAAGGCGTGGTTTTTAATGGAATAAAAAATTTTAATTCTCACCTTGAAAATTTATCTAACGAAGAAAAAATTATTTTTCTTTATTTTATTGACAGAATTAAAAACCAAATAAAAGAGCTAAAAGAAAGAAAATTAAATCGTAAATTATGGGAGAGGATAAATACTTTTGAAGAAAGTTTAAATAAAATTGAAAAAGAAAAGGCCTTTCTTTTTTCTCTTCCTCGAGAAGTTGCTAAAAAAAGAAGGAAGAAATAAAAAATTGGAGGTGGTGGGATTTGAACCCACGTCCGGTATTTCCCTCAAAAGAGCATCTACAGGCTTAGCCAAGGGAGTTTTCTGGGGAAGGGTCCTTGGCGTCCCTTTTTCGCCCCAGTTAGAGTTTTTATCTCTCCCTCCTTTTGGAGAACTCTAAAAACCAAGAGAAGGGAAAAGCCAGGAAATTATGATACCTTGCTGAGAAACCTGGCGTTCTCAGAAGGCACCTGCTTTATTTAGGCAAGAGCGTATGCAGGAGCTGCACTTTTTGAGTTGTGCCTGCTCTCTTTTGAGGGCAAATACCGTCAACTCCTTTCACACCCCCAAAATTTTTTTAATTTTAAAAAAAATAAAAAAGAAAATCAATACTCTTTTAAATACCTTTGAATTTCTCTTTCAATTTCTTTTTTCTTTAATTTTTCTTTTTTTTCATATTTTTTTCTTTTTCGGCAAATGGCAATTTCAATTTTTATTAGATTATTTTTTTGATAAATTTTGATTGGAATTAAAGTCAAAGGTTTTTGATGAAGTTTTCCAAAAAGAGATTTGGTTTCTCTTTTTCTTAAAAGAAGTTTTCTTTGACGATAGGGATGATATGATGAGGGAACATTTTTTTTCTGATAAGGAGCGATATAAAAATTTTCCAAAAAGACCTCTCCTTTTTTTATCCTTGCAAAAGAACCTTTAAAGGAAAATTTTCCTTGCTTTATTGATTTTACCTCAAATCCTTTGAGTTTAATTCCGCAAAGAATTTTTTCCAAAATTTCGAAATCTCTTTTTGCAACTTTGTTTTCTCCAAGAAGCTTCATAAAATAATTAAAAATTTAAAATTAATAATTAAAAATTTAATTAAAAATTTTTAAATTTATAAATTTTATCAAAAAATTAAAATAGTTTTCCTCAAAAAAAAGTGTTAACAAAATTTAAACGATCGGACAAAATTTGTTAACATACTACTTTTTGCATTCATGGAAAACAAAGAGATGTCTTTATATTTTGAAATAAAAAGTAGTAATCTCATACGATCGTAGAAAATTACTACTTTTTGGTTTTTTGGGAAATGTTTTAAAATTTAAAAAATGAAAAAAACAAAAGAGTTAGGGAAATTGGGTGAAAAGATTGCTTTAAATTTTTTAAAAAAGAAAGGATACAAAATTTTAGACAAAAATTGGAAAAGAAAATGGGCAGAAATTGATCTTATTTGCAAAAAAGGAAAAAAATTTATTTTTGTTGAAGTAAGAGCATTAAAAGATCAGGATTTTCATCCTCAAGAAAGTTTAACTCCTTTTAAAATTAAATCTCTTTTGCGTGCGGTAAAGCTTTATCTTTTTGAGAAAAAACTTTTTGAAGCTTTGTGGCAAATTGATTTTTTGTTTGTTGAAATAAAAAAAGATAAAATGAAAATATGGCATTTTGAAAATCAAATAGAAGATGAATCTTGTTGAAAGATTAATTAAAAATCACACTTTGAGGACACCTCAAATTATTAATGCTTTTAAAAAAATTAAAAGAATTGATTTTTTGCCAGATCATCTAAAAGATTTAGCTGAACTTGATGAAGCTTTACCAATTGGCTGGGGGCAAACAATTTCTCAACCAACAGTGGTCGCTTTTATGTTTGAGCTTTTGCAACCAAGAGAAGGAGAAAAAATTTTAGATGTTGGTTTTGGTTCGGGTTGGACAACTGCTCTTTTAGCAGAAATTGTAGGGGAGAAAGGAAAAGTTTTTGGAATTGAAATTCTTCCTCAAGTTTTTGAGTTTGGGAAAAAGAATATTTCAAAATACAATTTTCTTGAAAAAGGAAGAGTAAAGCTGATTTTAGGTGATGGTTCACAAGGATATCCAGAGTTTGCTCCTTTTGATAAAATTTTAGTTTCAGCATCCGCGAAAGAGTGCCCTCCTGCGCTAAAGAGGGATCTCAGAATAGGAGGAAGGCTTGTTATTCCAATTAGACAAAGTCTTTTTGTTTTTAAAAAAATAAAAGAAGATGAGTTTGAGAAAAAAGAATTTCCGGGTTTTCTTTTTGTGCCTCTTTTGAGTAAAATTTAAAAATGAAGCTTTTATCCTTTTTTGAAACAAAAAAAATTTTAGAAAAATATAAAATCCCAATTCTTGAAACTTATTTTTTAGAAAAAATTGATGATTTTAAAAAAGTAAAAATTTCGCCACCTTGGGTGATAAAATTATCTGGTATTCCTCATCGAACAGAAAAAAAGGCAGTTTTTTTAAAGGTTAAAGAAAAAAACCTTAAAGAAGTTTTAAAAAAAATTTTCTCTTTAAAAGAAAAACTCAAATCTGAAGGGATTTTGGTTCAAAGATATTTTGAGGGAATAGAACTTTTTTTGGGAGGAAAAGAAGATAAAATTTTTGGAAAAATTTTGCTTTTTGGGTTAGGAGGAATTTTTGTTGAGGTTCTTAAAGATATAAGTTATGGAATTTGTCCTTTGTCTAAAAAAGAGGCTCAAGAGATGATAAAAAATCTTAAAGGATACAAAATTTTGAAAGGATATCGAAAAAAAGAAGGCGTGTCTGAAAAAAAACTTCAAAAATTTTTGCTTTCTTTTTCTCGGCTTTTAGAAAAAGAAAAAGAAATTAAAGAAGCGGATTTAAACCCTCTTTTAGGAAAGGGTAAAGAAATTTTTGCGGCTGATTTTAAAATATGGACTTGAAACCAATTTTTTTTCCCAAAACAGTTGCAGTTATTGGAGCCACAGAAAGAGCTCGCTCTGTGGGAAGGGGGTTAATGGAGAATTTAAAGGAATTTAAAGGAAAAGTTTTTCCAGTGAATCCCAATCATAAAGAAGTTTTTTCTCAAAAATGCTTCCCTAAAATTACTGATATTCAAGAAGAAATTGATTTAGCAATTGTGGCGGTAAAAGCACATCTTGTGCCAAAGATAATCAAAGAATGTTCAGAAAAAAAAGTTAAAGGAATAATCATTATTTCTTCGGGTTTTTCAGAAATTGGGGAAGAAGGAAAAGAAAGGGAAAAAGAAATAAAAAAACTTCTTGAGAAAAATCCTTTGCCAGTTGTTGGACCAAATTGTTTAGGAGTAATTTCGCCTTTTGCTTCTTTGAATGCTTCTTTTGCTCCTTTCTTGGCCAAAAAAGGTGAAATTGCTTTTTTATCACAATCTGGTGCTTTAATTGATGCAGTTTTGGATTTCTTTCAAAAAGAAAATATAGGATTTTCTTTTATTGTTTCTTTAGGAAATGCTGCTTTTTTGTCTTTTCCAGAGTTTATTTCCTTTTTTTCGCGTCAAAAATTTGTGAAGGTGATTTGTCTTTATATTGAGGGAATTAAAAGAGGAAAAGATTTTATTAAAATTTGTCAAAAAGTTTCTCAAAAAATTCCGATTGTTGCGATAAAAGCAGGTAAAACTGAAAAAGGAAAAAAAACCATTCTTTCTCACACTGCTTCTTTGAGCACTTCTTTTGAGATTTTTAAAACCGCTCTTAAAAAAGCAGGTGTGATTTTGGTAGAAGATTTAAAAGAACTTTTTATTTCAGCAAAAGTGCTTTCTTGGCAAGAAAGATTTTCTAAAAAAATAGGAATTTTAACCAATGGTGGAGGAGCAGGAGTGCTTGCGGTTGATTTTTGCGAAAAAGAGAAATTGCCTTTGGTTGAAATTCCAGAAAAAATTAAAATGAAAATCCAAAAAGAAAAAAGTTTCCCTTCTTATATTACTTTCCAAAATCCTTTAGATATTGGAGGAGATGCTTTACCTGAAAGATATGAGAAAGGAGGAGAAATTTTACTTTCTTTAAAGGACCTTGAAGGTTTACTTGTAATTTTAACCCCTCAAATTGTGACTGATCCTGTAGGGACAGCAAAAGTATTAATTAAGCTTAAAAAAAGATTTAAAAAAAAGAGTATGGTTTGTGTTTTTATGGGAAAAGAAAGTATGAGATCTGCTTCTCATCTTTTAGAAGAAGAAAAAATCCCTGTTTTTGAAACTCCCAAAGAGGGAGTTTTGGCAATGAAGGCATTGTTTTTAAGAAAATGAAAAAAATTTTTCTTTGGTTTTCTCGAAAAATTTTAATTCCTTTTGGAGAAAGATTTTTTATTGAAAAAATAACTGGAAAAGAAAATTTTCCTCAAAAAAAAGGTTTTATTGTCGCTTCAAATCATCAAAGTGGTTGGGATCATTACTGGATTGGATGTACCCTCAAAAAAAGGCTTCAGGATATGCATTTTATTGGCGCTTTAGATAGTTTTAAAATTTTTTTAATTACTGGAGGAGGTTTTCTTTATTATCTTTCTGATACAATTATAATTAACAGGAAAGATAAAGAAAAAAAGAAAAAAGCCCTGAAGGAAGCACTTGAATGTTTAAAAAAAGGGAAAATTGTTATCATTTATCCTGAGGGAGACACAAACAAAAAAAATTATCTTTTGCGAGGAAAAGTTGGAGTGGCTTTACTTGCTAAAGAAACCGATCTTCCTGTAGTGCCTCTTGGCATAAAAAAAGAAAAAAAGATAATTTTAAGAGTAGGCAGGCCTCTTTTTTTTGATAAAAAAAAAGATTCTTTGGAAAGTTTCACCCACAAAGTTATGAAAGAAATTTCAAATCTTTGTCAAAAACCTTATCTTTTTTAGAATGGGAATAGCAAACCTGATGAAAATTTTTTTTGTTTCTTTTTTACCTATATTTGAAATAAGAGGGGCTTTTCCAATGGGAGTTTTCGTATTAAAAGAGAATTTTATTTTAAGTTTTATTTTTTCTTTTTTAGGAAATGTAGTTTCAGTTTTTTTTGTTTTATTTTTTTTAAAAAAATTTATTTTTTATCTCAAAAAAATTCCTTTAATAAAAAAATTTATTTTGTGGCGTCAAAGAAAAGCAAAGCCCTTGATTGAAAAATACGGAAAATGGGGACTTTTATTTTTTGTCGCAGTGCCTCTTCCTTTTACTGGAGGATGGACAGGAAGTTTAATTTCTGCAATTTTTGGTTTAAATTTTAAAGAGTCTTTTTTTATCATTTCTTTAGGAATTTTTATTGCAGGTTTAATTGTTGCTTTTTTGTGTTATCTTGGATGGTGGGGTTCAAATTTATGAAAATTGGTTTAGTTTCAGCTCATGCTTTTTTAAAGGAGGGAGGGGTTAAAAATCATATTATTTTTTTGAAAAAATATCTTGAAAAAAATGGACACTCAGTAAAGATCCTTTTGCCAGAGGATTTTGGAAAGATATTTTTTTTGCCTGCAAATGCTTCTGAGGGAACGATAAGTTTTTCCTCAAAGAAGAAAATTTTTTTTGTTTTAGAAAAAGAAAAATTTGATATTTTGCATTTTCATAATTTTTCTTTGTTTTTTCCTTATTTTGTTTTAAAAGAAGCAAAGAAAATGAAAAAAAAGCCGGTTTTGATTTTGACCTTCCATGCAAGTTTGGATGCTTCCTTTTTTTTCAAAAAAACCTCTCCTTTAATTAAAATTTTTGAAAAAAAATTTTTACCTTTTTTGGATGGAATAATTTTTACTTCTAAAACAACTGCTTCTCAAATCCAAACCAAAATTCCCTCACGCATTATCCCAAATGGAATTTCTTTGGAGAAGTTTTCTCCCGAAGGGGAGAAAATCAAAAAATTCCCTTCTAAAAAATTTATTTTTTTTGTGGGGAGACTCGAGAAAAGAAAAGGAGTTTTTTATCTTTTAAAAATTTTTTCCCTTTTAAAAAAAGATTTTCCTTTTTTGCATCTTGTTGTTGGAGGGGAGGGACCTCTCAAAAGAAAACTTCAAAAATACGCTTTGCATTTAGGGCTGAAAAAAGTGCATTTTGTAGGTAAGATAAGTGATGAGGAGCTACCAAAATATTACCGATCTTGTCTTTTTTGTCTTTTCCCTTCTCTTTATGGAGAAGGTTTTGGAATAGTTTTGCTTGAAGCAATGGCATCGGGAACTTTACCTTTCGGGTTCAAAAACAGAGGGTATCTTGAGGTGCTTAAAGGAAAAGAAAGATATCTTTTAGCAGAGCCAAAAGACACAAAAACTTTAGTTCAAAAAATTAAAAGATTTCTTTTAGACAAAGATTTAAGAATTTCCCTTGAAAATTGGGCAAAAAAAGAGGTAAAAAAATACTCTTGGGAAAAAGTAGTAAAAAATATTTTAAATTTTTATAAAAAACTTTTATGAAAGAAACTGCTTTACTTTTGGGAGAAACAGCAGGATTACCCTCAAGCTTTTTTCAAAAAGAAGAAGATGTTTTTTTGTATAAAATGAAAGTTTCTTTCCCTGAAACACCTTGTTGGAAAGAATTTGAAAAAAAAGAAAAGAAAAATTTAAATGAGTTTTATTCTTTAATGGAAAAAGAAAAAGTTTTTCCAACAACTTCTCAACCTTCTTTAAATGAATTTTTAAAGCATTTTAAAAAACTTCTCAAATCTTACAAAAACATAATTTGTCTTACTATTACTTCAAAACATTCTGGAACCTATCAGGCAGCAAAGAACGCAAAAAACTTTTTTAAAAAAGAAGAAAAAGAAAGAATATTAATTATTGATAGTTTACAGGCAGCCTGTGCTGAAGGGTTGATTGGAGAAAAGATTTTAGAACTTATAAAAAAAGGAAAGAGTTTATTAGAAATTCAAAAAATAATCAAAGATTTTATTCCTAAAGTTCAACTTCTTATTTTTTTAAAAGACATAAAATGGCTAACTGCCACAGGAAGACTTTCTGGAGTGAAACTTAAAATCGCAAGATTTCTTTTAAAAAGAAAATACCATCCTTTATTTGGCATTAAAAATGGAAAAATCAAAATAGAAGGAGTTGCAAAAGTGAAAGATGATTTTGCAAAAAGTTTATTTCTGGAAGTCAAAAAAAGAGTAAAAAAGAAAATCAGATTTGCAATAAATCACGCTAACAATTTAAAAGAGGCAAAGCGTCTTAAAATTCTTATAGAAAACAATCTTCCTTCGTCTTTTGCTTTTTTAGGTGAAATTCCTTTACTTTTGGGCGTTCATGCAGGTCCTGGAGCAGTAGGAATAGGATTTTATGAAAAATAACTTATGCAATTTCTTACAAAAAATGAATTTATAAGAATGTTTATTTACGCTAAAGAGGAGATTGAAAGTAAAAAAGAAGAAATTAACAAAATTAATGTTTTTCCTGTTCCTGATCAAGACACCGGAAGAAATTTACTGGAAACTCTAAAGGGAATTGTGAAAGTAATAGAGGAAAATAAAAATAGACCTTTCAAGAACTTTTTAGAGAGAATTTTAGAGGGAGCCTTAATTTCATCCCAAGGAAACTCAGGTTTAATTTTTACAAGTTTTCTTGCTGGATTTACAGAAAAACTTGCTCCTTTGGGAGAGCCTGTTGATGCAAAAAAGCTTTCTTTTGGATTTGAAAAAGGAAATCAAAAAGCAAAAGAGTCAATTGAAAAACCCCAAAAAGGAACAATTCTTGATGTAATTTCTTCTTTTTGTTTTACTTTCAAAAAAGAAGTGAAAAAAACTAATAACATTCTTTTTCTTTTTAAAAAAGCCCTCCAAAAAGCACATCAATCTTTAATTGAAACACAAAAAAAACTCCCCATTTTGGAAAAAGCAGGTGTAGTGGACGCTGGAGGATTAGGAATGTTTTTAATTTTTAAAGGATGGCTTGAAGGGCTTTTGAAAAAGAGAGAGAGAAAGATATCAACAAAAATAGAGAGAAGAAAATTCTTTCATCTTCCAACTTTAAAATATGAACTGATTTTTTTAATAAAAAATCCTAAAAAGAATACAAAATATTTTGGAAAGAAATTTTCCCTACTTGGAAATTCTTTAGAAATTCTTAAAGTGAAAGATCTCTTAAAAATTCATATTCATACAAATTTTCCTGAAAAGGTAATTGAGATTGCAAAAAAAGAAGGGGAAATTTTAGATTTAAAAATTGAAAATTTAGGGAAAGTGCTTAAATGAATAAAATATTAAAGATATGTTTGTAAAAGGAGTAGGAATGACAAGATTTGATTTTTCACAAAAATATTGGTGGGAACTTGCTTACGAAGCGGCAATGGAAGCACTTGAGGATGCAAAAATGAACATTTCCCAAATTGATATCATCATTTTTAGTTCAATGTCATCAACTGATGGATCAGAACATCAAACTCATAAAGTTTCTCTTTTGGCTGAAATTTTCAAAACAAATGTTCCCATTATTGAAGTTCCTGCGGTTTGTGCTGGAGGAGGAGTTGCTTTTTGGGTTGGGGTGAATTTTTTAAGGACCAAAAGATATAGAAATATTTTGGTTGTTGGTGCGGAACATCTTGTAGAAAATGTTTCAGAGGTAGTGGTGGATCATATTCTTTCCGCTTCAGAAAGATTTTTAGAACAAATGGAGGGAGCCCTTTTTCCGGTTCAAAACGCACTTTTGTGGCAAAGATACCAGCAAAAATATGGTGCGACAATGGATGATTTGGCTTTAATTTCTTACAAAAATCACCAAAACGCAGTTTTAAATGAAAAAGCTTATTTTTATCAAAGACCTGTTTCGCTTGAGCAAATAAAGAAATCTCCTGTGGTCGCCTCTCCGTTTCGTCTTTTTGATTGCTCTTTGTCGGTAAATGGAGGAGCAGCTGCTATTATTTCTCGAGAAAGAACTGATATTAAAATTTTAGGAACTGGTTTTGCTACAGATACAATTCTCCCTTTTTCAAGAAAAGATGAAACTCACTTTTTGGCAACAAAAATTGCTGCAAAAGAAGCTTACCGAGAGGCGAAAATAAGGCTTTCAGATATAGATGTGGCTGAAATTCATGATGCATTCAGTTCAGTTGAACTTTTTTCTTATGAAGATTTAGGTTTTGCAAAAGAAGGTGAGGGAGCAAAACTTGTTAGAGAAGGCTATTTTAATTTAGATGGTAAGGTCCCTGTAAATCCATCTGGAGGTCTTAAAGCAAAAGGGCATCCTATTTCAGCCACTGGCCTTGCCCAAGTTTATGAAATTGTGAATCAACTTCGAAAAAGATGCGGGAAAAGACAAATAAAAAATCCTAAAATTGGTCTTTGTCATAATATTGGAGGAGCAGGAGGATCAGTAACAGTTTTAATTTTTAAAAAAATATGATGGTTTTTTATTTTTGTAAAAAATGCAAAAGAAAATGGTGGCATCCAATTGAGAGATGCCCCTATTGTTTTGAGAAGTTAAGTGAAGAACAATCCAAAGATTATAAAGTGATTGCTTCAGCAAAAGTTTTTATTCCTACTCTTTTACATCCCGAAACTCCTTATTATGTAATTGCTCTTGAAGGAGAGAAAGGTGAGAGATTTATTTTTAAATCAAAAAAAGAAAAAAAAGTTGGACAAAATTTTGAAATAAAAAAAAGAAAAGAAAAAGAAAGAGGAGTTGCTATCTGGCGGGTGAGATATAATTTCAAAGATGCAATTAAAAAAAGTTTTGAAATTTACAATCTTTCTTTGGATCCCCAAAAAAAAGTTTTAATTATTGTTACTCTGCGTGCTCCAAGTTATCCTCATTTGGGAGAAAATACTCATCCTAAATTTTTGGAAGGATTTTTGGAGTTTTTGTTTGAGAAAGGCTTTAAAGAGTCCCAAATAAAAATTGCCTCTCAAAGCTTCAGTTCCTTACCAGTTGAACTTTTAGCCTCCCGCTCACAACTTTTGGATGTTGCTTTTAAGAATTTAGTTGAAACCTTTGATCTTTCAAAAGAAAAGTTTGCTAAGATAAAAAAAGAAAAATATATTTTTGAAATTTCTCAAAAAATTTCTGAGTTTGATTATATATTTTTCTTGCCAGCACCCATTTTAAAAAAAGGCGAAATAGAAGGAGCTTCTTTTTCTCAAAGTTTTGTTTTGTCTCAAGAGAACTTTTATGGACTTTCTTATCTTTTCAAAAAAAAGATGAAAGAAGTTTTTTTAGCACTTTTTCAAGCGCTTTTAGAGTTTAAAAAAAAGATTTTTTTCCTTTGTGGCCAGGAAAGAGTAAAAAAATCTTCAGGCTCGGTAGGTTATTTTAATTTAATTTTGCTTTCTGAGGATCCTTTATTAATGGATGATACTCTTTTCCAAATATTTAATCCTCAAAAAAGAGACAAAAAAATTCAAACTTTTGGCCGAGAAATAGATGAAGTCTCTTTTGATTTTGAAAGATTTGGACCATAAATTTTTTATGACAAGCTTTGTTTTAAAAAAATTTTTAGAAATTACTCAAAATACTTGGAAAAGAGCCCTTAAAGAGAAAAGGTTAATTGATAATCCTTCGGAAAGTGAGCTTAAAAGAATAGTAGAGAAGCAACCAGAGATAAAAAAAACTCGATATGGAAATCTTTGTACAAAAAGCGAACCTACATCACGCGCAGAGCGGTTTACAAAAAATAGCATTGATCATTCCTTTGGAAAAGAAGAAATTGAATTTTTAAAAGAATGCGAAAGAACTCTTTCTCAAGAAAGATTAATTTCAATTGATAGAGCAGTAGGAAAAAAAGAAGAAGGTAAAATAGTGAGATTAACTTTGCCTTTAAGATTTGCTCACATTGCTTATGGGGGAGGAAAACTTTTTTTAAGATCGCAAAAGAAAACTAAAAATCCAGATTATGAAATTATTTTCTTTTTCAATGAGAATTTTGAAAAAAACAAAATGAAACCCTTTTCTGAAAAAGATATCACCATAAGAATTGCAATACTTCCTTCTTATAAAGTAATAAAAATCGTTAAAAATAGCAGTTATATTGCTGAGTTTAAAAAAGGTATTTTTTGCGCTGAAGATTGGACAGTAAAAGAAAAAGGAGAAGGAATTTTTTTACATACAAGTTGTCGAGAGGATTATTTAAAAATGGCAGATGGGCAATATAAAGTGATAAGGTCTCTAATTGTCGCTTTAACCGGAAATGGAAAGAGCACTTTGACTTCAAAAATAATTGCCAAAAAGGAAAGAGAAATTTCATGGATTATTCAAGATGATGGAGGAAAAGTTCTAAAGGATGGCTCTTTTAAAGGATATGAGGGAGGAGGATTTTATATAAAAGTTGAAAAAGTTAGTCCATCTGATAATCGGGAGATTTATTATGGATTGCACTATAAGGAGAGTTTTTGTGAGAATATAAAAGTAAATGAAAAGGGAGAATTTGATTTTTTCAGTCTTAAGCAAACTCCTAATGCCCGAGCGATTATTCCACGAAATATTCTTTTGCATGCAAGTCCTCATATTGAAGTTCCTAAAATAGACAATTTTTTCCTTATTGCGCGAAATCCTCTTTTGCCTGCGGTAGCAAAATTGAATCTTGAACAAGCGACTGCATTGATGACTTTGGGTCAATCTATGGAAACTGAAGCCGGAGATCCAACTCAAGCAGGGAAAATGAGAAATGTCTTTTTTTATGATCCTTTTGTGGTTGGGAAGAAGGCTTTCCATGCAAATATTTTTTATGAAATTTTTAAAAATCAACCTTGGGTGAATTTTTATCTTTTAAATACTGGGGAAATCGGAGAAGGAAAAAAATTTTTAGATATTTCAGTAAAAAAAACAACAAAAATTTTGGATGCAATTTTGCGTCAAAAAGTTAAAAAGTGGAAAAAAAGTCCTACTGGTTTTGAAGTTCCAGAAGAAATTAAAGGAATAAACTCAATATTTTTTCATCCAGAAAGACTTTATTCTAAAAGTGAGTTTGAGAAAAAGCAAAAGAAACTTAATCAAGTTCGAAAAGAATGTATTGAGAAAATAGGGGAGAGATTACATCCAAAAATTAAAAATATTTTTGGATGAAATAAAGCCCCAAAGGTAAGACTAAATTATCATCGATTGGAGAGAGTTCCTCTATTAGCGTTCCCAAAGTCCCAACAATTAAAGGCAGCCCTGTAAGATGAGAGGCAATTATACCTCCCAAAAGTCCAGCACCAAGAGATCCAAAAGTGATTTTTTTGTTATTTTTTTTAAAAAGAGAAGAAAACCCGTCTATCATTCCAGTGATAAAACAAGCCTTCCAAGCTTCTTCCCAAAAAAGAGAAACAAAAAAAATTCCTCCAATTAAAGTGAATGCCCCCCAGCCTTTTTCTCCATCGCGATCATAAAAATTCAAAAACTCAGCAATTATTTTTTTCCGCCTTAAAAAGAAAAGAAAAGTTCCTAAAATTAAAAGAAAAGCACAAAC
>Ga0190363_1000970_pt1 | contig 17178 bp, 16 predicted proteins | sample 48721867_MG_FD_161272 | JGI IMG/M metagenome (GOLD analysis project Ga0190363, IMG submission 161272) | Hydrothermal vent microbial mat bacterial communities from Southern Trench, Guaymas Basin, Mexico - 4872-18-6-7_MG | ecosystem: Environmental > Aquatic > Marine > Hydrothermal vents >... | reverse complement strand
CCGTCTACAGTCTAGCTGAGGAGGGTCTAGAAGAACTCGGGATCAAAGCTTAAAACGTAGAACCTCTTTAACCTTAGAGGTTATGTCCAAGCCTATAGCGACGGTCTCGTTCGACTTCGGTGGGACTTTAGCCTATGAGGTTAAGGAGGACTATGAGGTTTACCATGAAATCCTAGAGGAGATGGGCTATCGCTTTCGGTTGATGGAGGTGGAGTCGGCTTATCGTGAGGCCGTGGAATGGTGGCGTATGGTTAAACGCAGGGAGAACCTTGTATGGAACGAGGATTCTCAAAGAAAGCTCATTTCTCGGATTCTCCTTAACCTCAGGGTTGAAGAGTCGAGAGAATTGGTAGACCGTATTCTCGAGCTTAGACGCGATAAGAGGCTTATGAAACCCTACAGCGACGCCGAGCCGGCTGTCAGAAGGCTTAAGAAGATGGGTTTTAAACTGATAGTGATCTCCAACGTCTCATCCGAGAGGAACCTCTCGGCCTATTTAACCCAGGTCGGTCTTAGAGGATACTTCAGCCTACTGTTCGCCTCAGGTTCCCTAGGGGTCGAGAAACCTGATTCCGAGATCTTCCTGTACGCCTCTAGGGTCTCCGGTACACCACCGGACATGATGGTTCACATAGGCGACGACTATGAGGCAGACTACCTCGGAGCTGAGGAAGCCGGGTTGAAGGCCATATTGATAGACAGAGCAAACCGATACGCCGGTCAGCGATGTACCCGTGTGAAAAGTCTGCTGCAAGTCCCCGAGCTCTTAGAGGAGTTTATGAAGTGACGGTCTTCATTTCGTCGCTAGATAAGCCTCCTCTATCTCGAGATATCCTGAATCCCCCATCCAAACCGGTCTGGCTTTTTCCACAACGAGCCGCTTCTTGAAGATCGGCGCGTCCAATACGAGCGTCTCATACTCACCTCCTTCTCCGGCTGGGTTAAACCTATACCTGGACGCTAGGGAGTTGAGTTCCTCTATGGCTTCGTCGCTTAACACCCTGCCCAACCATTTTCTCGTCAACCCCTCAGCCGCGACGCTGACTATCATAACCGAGAAGCCTAGGCTCATAACTTCGGCTAGGAGAAGCTCGCCTCTCTTACCCCAAAGCGGTGTGAACGTTCTAAGCTTAAGCTCCTCGCATACGAGGTCGACTAGGGTTCTCTGATAATCACTCGCCAGGACACCTGAGACGACTACGTCTACGTCGAACCTCTCTACGGCTTTCTTCAGCATACTACGTAGGTCTCTTAAACCCCTGGTTGCAGAGTCGCCTGTTCTCCTGATGAGGATAGGAATCCCCATGGCCTCGGCTTGTAAGGCCGCAAACCGGACCGCCGGATAGTGAAACAGCCAGGACTCTAGGCTTTCAGGTATGAGGGTTATCAAGCAGGATACATCATATCCTTGGTGCATAGCGGTCCATAAGGCGAATAGACTATCCTTACCTCCTGAGAACAAAGCCACGGCCTTCAACGATGGAGAGGTATAGGTTTATCTCCTAATTAAGCTAAGCCTCCTTAAGTTTAGCCCCACAGTATGGACAGTATATGGCCTCGGGAGGTACTTTAGCTCCACAGTATGGACAGACACCTGGAGTAACACGGGGCTTGACAGGGGCTAGGGTTTTCCTCAGATAGGCGCCTACGAAGCCTCCTCCGAAACCTATGCTAAGCTCTATCGCTAAGCTCACGAACATCGCGACTATGAGGAAAGGTATGTTTGATAACTCTGTACCTGGCAACGGCTCCTCAGGTAGAGGTATAACCCCCATCTGGTATAGGAGCATGGCTATGGATGGACGTACCAGTATAGCGTCTACGAGGGCTATCGTTATCCCTGCTTTGCCACCGCCTTTTATCGGCTCTATGAAGAAGCTCCCTGCTACTAGGCCTCCTAGAAAAGTCGATAGAAGAACGGCCGCGCTCATCCCGGTGGTTAAGAGGACGACAAAGTCTATCACCGCAGCTGTTACAAACCCTGCTACTAAAGCCAACCCAAGCTTCTGAGCCATACCTTTAGATCAAGATGCCGCGTTCGATTTAAGGGTTTAGCCTCTCCGCTAACTTTAAACGTTTTAAACGGTTTATCACGGATGGTGGAGCCGTATTGAGGATCAGAAACTTCGAAGAACTCATAGCTAACGGTTTGACAGACGAGGATAAAGAGGCCAGAAGAATATGTCTTGAGGTCCTCGATAAGGTCATCGAAGAGCTTGACCCAAGGAAGATGGTTTCCTCTAAAGTTAGGAGAGTCGACTCTAAGCTATGTATCGATGGGTTAACCCTGGATTTGGACGAGTTTAAGCATGTGTACCTCGTCGGGTTTGGGAAGGCAAGCCATCTGATGGCCGAGGCCGTGGAGAAACTTATAGGCGATAGGTTGACCAGAGGATTCATAAACATACTCAAGGGCGTAAGCTTTGAATCCTTAACCGGCCGGGTCGAGTTTAGGAAGGTAAGCCACCCTATACCAGATGAGAAGGGGCTCTTAGGTGCGAAGGATATTCTGAAGCTGGTATCCGAGGCGTCTGAAAACGACCTAGTCATCTGTCTGATCTCTGGAGGTGGTTCTGCTATGACCCCTCTACCTGCTGAGGGTATAACGCTTGAGGATAAACAGAGGACTACGGAGGCCCTTTTAAAATGTGGCGCGAGAATCGACGAGGTTAACGCCGTTAGAAAACATATATCGGCTTTTAAGGGTGGTCAACTCGCGAGAGCCGCCTACCCGGCCACGGTGTTAAGCCTGATAATCTCAGACGTCGTAGGCGACCCGTTGGAGGTCATAGCATCTGGCCCCACGTCGCCTGACCCCTCGACTTTCAAAGACGCATTCGAGATACTCAGGAGATACGGTATATGGGGGTCTGTCCCAGAGTCTGTCAGAAGGCGTATAGAAGCCGGTTTAAGAGGCGAAGTCGAGGAGACTCCTAAGCCGGGAGATAAGGTATTCGAAAAAGTCCATAATCTGGTCGTCGGAAACAATAGGCTTGCATGTCGTATAGCGGCTGAACGCGCCCAGAAGCTGGGATTAAACACCTTAATACTGTCGTCTGTGGTCGAGGGTGAGGCTAGGCACGTCGGCACGGTCTATGGCAGCATACTGGTCGAAGAAGTCTTAGCCGACAGCCCCGTAGAGAAGCCGGCCGCTATAATAGCCGGTGGTGAAACAACCGTAACCGTCAGAGGCTCTGGGCTAGGCGGTAGAAACCAGGAGCTTGTCCTATCGGCCTCTAGGAAGATCAAGGGTCTTAGGGGAGTTGCGATCGCTTCTCTAGGGACCGACGGGATCGACGGTCCGACAGACGCCGCCGGGGCGATAGCCGACGGTAAAACGGTCCTCAGGGCGGAGGGGAAGGGTTTAGACCCTGAGAGATACCTCGACGATAACGATTCCTACAGGTTCTTCAAGAGCCTTGGAGACCTGATCTTTACCGGCCCGACGGGGACGAACGTGACGGATATAGCGGTGATCGTGGCTCTTAAACCGGCTAAACCGAGAGGGAGGTGTTCAACATCTACATAAGTTGCGTAGGAAGTTTTCCGCTTAGCTTCTCGAGGAAGTCTGTCGAGAGGATTTTAATAGACCTCTACGAGGTGGGGTTAAACTACCCCTGCTATCCTCAGCTTAGGGATTTCATAACCATGTTTCTAGACCCGCTTGCAGCTCAAGGGCTTCTCGAGAAGAGCGGTTTAAACTATCTCCTCTCCGTTGAGAATTCTAGGAAGCTGAGAAGGTCGGAGATCCCCGTGCCCTTGGAAGCGCAGTGGTTTATCGAATCTATGAAGAGGCTGGGTTTCAAGTTTAGAGGTTTAAGGGCTCCTGTCACAGGGCCTTTCACGTTAGCCTCTAGGATCTACCCGGTTGGGTCTTCAGGCTTCCTGGGCAAGACTATGATGAAGGACCTGACCTTCTTAGAGAGTTTAGCCTCGGTTTTATCGCGTTTAATACGGAGGCTTGAGGACCTAGGATATACGCTTATAGTGGTCGACGAGCCGATTTTATCCGTCATCTACGGCGCTAAAGGCTCGATCCTCGGACACAGCGACGAGGATATCTTAAAGGTCTTAAGCATGCTTAAGCCTAGGAGGGCTATGTTCGGCGTCCACGTATGCGGTAGGTTATCTCCGGTGCTTTTCAGACTGCTACTGAGGTCCGAGTTTTCTTTACTCGACCATGAGTTTAAGACGTCGCCTGGGAACTTCAGGTCGATAACGGCCGAGGGGCTTAGAGACCATGGGAAACTACTTTCAGTAGGATGCGTATCCTCGAAGAACACTATGGTCGAGAGCGTCGAGGAGGTTTCGTCGATATTGGCTAAAGCCTTAAACGTCTACGGCGATAGGGTCTACATGGTTAAACCCGACTGCGGCTTCGGGGGTTTCGCCGGCTTCTTACCTGAAGAGGAGGCTTATAAGATTAGTCTTAGGAAGCTTAAAGTCATAGTGGAGGCTGTGAAAAAGCTTAATTTTAACATCTAGCTAGGTTCAGGGGGGTGTTTAGATGGCTAAAGTCTTGGTAACCTACTATTCCCGTGGGGGCAATACCCGTAGGCTTGCTGAGATGTTCGCGGAGACGCTTAGAGCTGAGGGTTTAGAGGTGGTTTTGAAGCCTGTCTCAGAGGTGAAGGTTGAAGAGCTTATGGATTACGATGGGATAGCCATAGGCTCGCCGACCTACTATGGTCAGATGGCCGCGGAGGTTAAGAAGCTCATAGACGACTCCGTAGCTTTGCATGGTAAGCTTGACGGTAAGGTTGGCTTTGCGTTCACGACCGCCGGGGGGCATGGAACCGGGGGTGAAACCACCTTGCTTTCGATCCTGGAGTCGCTGTTGATACATGGCATGGTCGTTCAGGGAGACCCCGGAGACCTGCACTACGGTTTGATCGTCAGAGGCAAACCTAGGTCGGAAGACTTGGATAGGGTCAGACGTAAGGCTAAGAGGATGGCTCAGCTTATCAGACGGCTCAAAGCCTCCTAACCGTGTTTAAACGACCGCTGATAGAGAGAAATCTTTATTAGAGGCTACTCGCTATCTTGAGTAGCGCGTTTCTAAGCGGGTCTAGATTATGGGCTCCTCTCAGAAGATCAGGTTTGATATATTTAAGCACGAGCTTGTCCCTAAACACAGCATCCTGTCGAAGGCCGAGGTAGAGGATCTCCTAAGGAGATACCATGTCAAGAAGTATCAGCTCGCCAAGATTATGGCCCGTGACCCGGCTGCGGTGGCCATAGGTGCTAAGCCCGGTGATGTCATCCGGGTCGTTAGGAGGAGCCCGACAGCAGGTCTAGCTGTGTTTTACAGGTTCGTCGTGGAGGGTTGAGATTGTACGCTCAGGAAGACATGTGGGTTTTGATGAAAGCCTTCTTCGAGGAGAAGGGCTTAGTCAGGCAGCATCTAGACTCGTATAACGAGTTTGTCGAGAAGGGTCTACAGCGTGTTATAGACGAGATCGGTGGTGTGGAGGTTCCTGTCGAAAGCGGGAACCTCTACATAGAGTTCGGTGAGGTTACGATAGGTACTCCTAGGGTCACGGAGGTCGACGGCTCCTTCCACGAGGTAACTCCGCTCGAGTGCAGGCTTAGAAACCTGACCTATTCTGCACCGCTGTTTCTAGAGATGACGCCTATATTGAACGGTAAAAAGATGACGACCAAGAGTGTCTACATCGGAAACCTACCGGTCATGCTGAAGTCTAAGATCTGTCCTCTAAGCGATATGAGCAGGGAGGAGCTTCTGGCTATCGGTGAGGACCCTGACGACCCCGGCGGATACTTTATAATAAACGGCTCAGAGAGGGTGATAGTTGGCTTAGAGGACCTCGCTCCAAACAGGGTTATCATAGACATCGATAGAAGCGGCTCTAGGCCCGTCTACAGGGCTAAGGTATTCTCCACGACCGTAGGCTTCAGGACCAGGGTCGAGGTGAAGCTTAAGCCTGACGGAGCGATATACGTTTCGATACCTGGCGTATCCGTCGAGCTTCCGTTTGTAGTGGTCATGAAGGCCCTGGGGGTTGAGAAGGACAGTGAGATAGCCGAGATGGTGTCTCTCGACCCTGTTATTATGGGGCAGCTTGAGCCGTCCTTCGACAAGGCTCCTAGGATAGACAGCGTCGAAAGGGCTATAACCTATATCGGCAACAGGGTCGCCTACGGTCAGGATGAAGCCCGTAGGAGGCTCAGGGCTTGCACGATCTTGGATAATAACCTTCTCCTACACTTGGGTAGAAGCCCAGACGTCAGGCTTAAGAAGGCTAGATACCTAGCCGAGATAGCGTGTAGGCTTATTCAGCTTAAGCTCGGCTTAAGAGCCGAAGATGATAAAGACCATTACGCTAACAAACGTATCAGGCTCGCAGGTCCGCTTCTAGCAGACCTGTTCAGGTCCATATTCCGGGATATGATCAAAGATATGGCCTACCAGCTTGAACGCTTATCGGTTAAGAAGCTTATAGAGGAGTCTGTTAAGCTCGCTATAAGACCTGGGATTCTTACTGAGAGGATGCAGCATGCCATAGCCACCGGGAACTGGGGTAGAGGCAGGGTGGGTATAAGTCAGCTTCTGGATAGGACAAACCTCCTATCTACGCTCAGCCACTTGAGGAGGCTTCAGTCTCCGCTGAGCAGAAGCCAACCTAACTTCGAGGCTAGGGACCTGCATTCGACGCATTTCGGCAGACTCTGCCCTGTCGAGACGCCTGAGGGCTCTAACTGTGGCTTGGTGAAGAACCTCGCTTTGATGGCTACTATATCTGTCTCAGCGGAGACAGAGCCTGTTAAAAAGGTGCTGATCAGCCTTGGATGTGTCCCGGTCGAGAAGGCCGATAGAGAGACATGCGTAAAGGGTGTTAAGGTGTATATAAACGGGACTGTGAGCTTTTACACCCTAGACCCTGAAGGTCTCGTTAGGAAGTTTAGAAGACTTAGGAGGAAGGGGCGTATAAGCCCTGAGGTCAACATAGCCTACCTCGAGGCTAAGAGAGAGGTTCAGGTAAACTGTGACGCGGGTAGATGTAGGAGGCCGCTCATAGTCGTCGAGAACGGTAAACCTCTGCTCAAGCCGGAGCATATAGATGCTTTGAAGAAGGGGTTGATGAGCTGGGAGGACTTGGTTAAACTCGGCGTCATAGAATATCTGGACGCCGAGGAGGAGGAGAACGCCTACATAGCCTTGACGCCTAAGGATATAGGGTCTGAGACCACGCACCTCGAGATCTGCCCGCTCACCATACTCGGTATATGCGGCTCCATAATACCGTTCGCCGAGCATAACCACTCACCTAGAAACAGCTATGAAGCCGCTATGGCTAAGCAGGCCATAGGGGTGTATGCCACCAACTACTTCCTGCGGATGGACTCTAGGGCCCACTTCTTGCACTACCCGCAGAGACCGCTTGTCGAGACCAAGCCCATGGAGATAATGGGCTTCCATAAGAGACCTGCGGGTCAGAACATGGTGGTCGCCGTGTTGACGATGGGAGGCTATAACATGGAGGATGCGATAATATTCAACAAATACTCTATCGATAGGGGTTTAGCTAGGTCGTCGTTCTTCAGGCTTTATGAGGCTGAGTGCTACCAGTATCTGGGCGGTCAGCGCGACTCGATCGAGATACCTTCTAGCGGTATGAGAGGGTATAGGGGTGACGAATACTACAGGGTTCTGGAGGAGGACGGGATAGCCAGCGTCGAAAGTGAGGTCAGAGGAGGAGATGTCATAATCGGTAGAACAAGCCCACCGAGGTTTATAGAGGAGTATAGAGAACTAGAGGCTAGAGGCCCCTCGAGGAGGGATACATCTGTATCTCTGAGACCCTCTGAGAAGGGCGTCGTGGACGTGGTCATAGTGACCGAAACAGCTCAGGGAAGTAAGGTTGTGAAGGTCAGGGTTAGGGATAACAGGATACCGGAGATAGGCGATAAGTTCGCGTCTAGACACGGGCAGAAGGGAGTCATAGGTATGATATACCCCGGCGAAGATATGCCGTTCACAGAGGACGGGATAGTCCCGGATGTCATAATAAACCCTCATGCGTTCCCGTCTAGGATGACGGTCGGCCAGCTTCTGGAGTCTATATTCGGTAAGGCGGCGGCCCTCATGGGTAAACCCATCGACGGTTCAGCCTTCCAAGAGGAGAGGCTTGAGGACGTAGGCGCCATATTGAGACGTTACGGCTTCAAACCGAGCGGTAGGGAGATAATGTATAACGGTTTAACCGGTGAGAGGTTGGAGGCTGAGGTATACATAGGCATAGTCTACTATCAGCGGCTGCACCACATGGTGGCCGATAAGATACATGCCAGGGCTAGAGGACAGGTTCAGATGCTCACGAGACAGCCTACGGAGGGTAGAGCCAGAGGAGGAGGCTTAAGGTTCGGCGAGATGGAGAGAGACTGCCTCATAGGCTACGGCGCGGCTATGCTGCTTAAGGATAGGATGCTTGAGGAGTCTGACAAGTTTGTAGCATATGTATGTGCGAACTGCGGCTTCCTAGCCTACTACGATTCGAGAAGCGGTAGATACGTGTGTAGGCTATGCGGAGATAACGCCCGTGTATACCCGGTCGTAATGCCATACGCGTTTAAGCTGCTTCTCCAGGAGCTCATGAGTATGTGCGTGGCTCCCAGGCTTATCCTTGAGGAGGGTGTGTAGGATGATGCTTGAGACGTATAAGCGTATAACAGGTATAAAGTTCGGCCTGCTCTCGCCGCATGAGATCAGGAAGATGTCCGTAGTCGAGATAAGGACCCCTGACACATACGACGAGGACGGTGTCCCGATACCGTCCGGTCTCATGGACGGTAGGCTTGGGACGCTCGAACCGAGGCAGAGGTGCGCCACGTGCGGCAACACAGCCGCCATGTGCCCCGGCCACTTCGGCCATATAGAGCTTGCCGTACCCATAGTTCACGTGGGGTTTGTGAAATACATATACGAGCTTTTAACTATAACGTGCAGAGAATGCGGAAGGCTTCTGATCCCGTCAGATAAAATCGAGAAGCTCAAAGAGAAGATGGAGGAGCTTAAGAAGTCCCTCGGAGAGGTTCCTAAGAGGTTTTTCGACAGCGTCAAGTCTGAGGCGAAGAAGAGGTCTGAATGCCCCTACTGCGGTAGCCCTCAATATCGTATAGAGCTTATGAAGCCGACGACGTTTTACGAGCATCAGAGAGAGGGGGGCGTCATAAGGCTCGACGCAGGCACCATACGAAGCAGGCTTGAGAGAATACCTGATGACGATCTCAGGCTTTTAGGATACGACCCATCCTCGGCTAGGCCTGAGTGGGCTATACTGCAGGTTCTACCTGTCCCACCTGTTTACGTCAGACCCTCTATAACTCTTGAAACAGGCATAAGGTCTGAGGACGACCTAACCCACAAGCTCGTAGATATAATCCGGATAAACGAGAGGCTTAAAGAGGCCATAGCCAGCGGTGCGCCGACTCTTATAAGGGAGGAGCTCTCGGACCTCCTTCAATACCATGTGACGACCTACATCGATAACGAGGCCCCCGGTATACCCCCGTCTAGACACAGGTCTGGTAGAGCCCTCAAGACTCTCAGCCAGAGGCTTAAGGGTAAGGAGGGGAGGTTTAGGCTAAACCTGACCGGGAAGAGGGTCGACTTTTCGGCTAGGACCGTGATATCCCCTGACCCGAACCTAGACATCAACGAGGTAGGTGTCCCCCTAGAGATCGCTAAGAGGCTCACGGTTTCCGAGAAGGTTACGGTGTGGAACCTGGAGGAGATGAAGAAGCTTGTCATAAATGGACCGGACGTGTATCCGGGAGCCCTGTACGTAACCAGGCCGGACGGTAGAAAGATCAGGCTGGACTTCGTAGCCGATAGGAAGAAGCTCGCCGAAAGCCTCGAGCCAGGCTATATAGTGGAGCGGCATATACGAGACGGCGACATCGCGTTATTCAACCGTCAACCCTCGCTGCATAGAATCTCCATAATGGCCCATAGGATAAAGGTTCTACCGTACAAGACGTTCAGGCTTCACCTAGCCGTGTGCATACCCTACAACGCGGACTTCGACGGAGATGAGATGAACCTCCACATCCCCCAGAGCGAAGAGGCTAGGTCTGAAGCCCGGCTACTCATGCAGGTTCAGGACCAGATAATATCGCCTAGATACGGCGCCCCGATAATAGGCTCGACGAGGGACTTCCTGACGGCGGCCTACCTTCTCACGAGGAAAGACACGTATCTGGATAAGAGGGAGTTTTTCACCCTCCTCGCCGCCATAGATTACGACGGCGAGATACCTCCGCCTGCTATAAAAGAGCCTGAACCCCTCTGGACCGGTAAACAGGTGTTCAGCCTATTGTTGCCTGAAGATTTTAACTACTTCGGTAGAGCTACGGTCTGTAAGCATAAGCATACATCTCCGGATGAGGAGTGTCCGCTCGAAGGTGTGGTTGTGGTCAGAAACGGGCAGCTCGTCAAGGGGGTTATAGATAAAAACTCTATAGGCGCCGAAAGGGCTGAGACGCTCTACCACCGAATAGTCAGAGACTACGGTACGGGTTTCGCAGCCACCTTCCTCAACAAACTCTGCCGGCTACTCAACACTTTCATAACGATGAGAGGGTTCAGCTTCTCCCTAGACGAGCTTAACCTCCCGGAGAAAGCTAAGGAATCCATAGCCCAAATCCTGAGAGAAGCCGAGGAGAGGGTTCAGAAGCTTATAGAGGAGTATAACCGCGGTACTCTGAGGAGGATTCCGGGTAGAACCTTGGAGGAGTCGCTGGAGCTTCTGATAATGAACGAGCTGTCGAAGGCTAGAGAGCGTTGCGACGAGGTTGCCTCTACGTCGCTAACGATGAGTAACCAGGGGATAATAATGGTTAGATGCGGCGCCAGAGGCTCCGAGCTCAACATAGGCCACATGACGGCTTGCCTCGGTCAGCAGTCGGTAAGAGGTAGACGTGTCGTATGCGGCTATCTAAATAGAGCTCTGCCACATTTCAAATGGGGCGACCAGAGCCCGAAGGCGAGGGGCTTCATCGAGTCATCCTTCTACAAGGGTCTGTCCCCCATAGAGTTCTTCTTCCACTCCATGGCGGGTAGAGAGGGTCTGGTCGATACGGCCGTCAGGACCCAGCAAAGCGGTTACATGCAGAGAAGGCTTATACACGCGCTCGAGTATCTAAGGGTTGAGTACGACGGGACTGTCAGGACGACAGACGGCGAGGTAGTTCAGCTTAGATACGGCGAAGACGGAGTGGACCCGTCGAAGAGTGACCACGGTAAAGCCGTGAACCTCCAGCGTCTGTTGGAGAGGATGAGTCTTAAGGGCTGCGATACACCTCCCACGCCTGAGGAGTTGGACGAGCTTCTGGAGAAATACCGTCTCAGGCTCACACCCTACTACATCTCCGAGCTTAGACGTTTGATAATCGATAAACGTCTGAGTCTGGAAGATGCTAGAAAGCTTATAGAGGCGACGGTTGTCGAGTTTGAAAACTCCCAGGTCGACCCCGGTGAAGCCGTCGGCGTCGTAACCGCTCAGTCCATAGGTGAACCCGGTACCCAGATGACCCTTAGAGTGTTCCACTTCGCGGGTGTGAGAGAGCGGGATGTGACGCTAGGCCTTCCGAGGCTCATAGAGATCGTAGATGCGCGGAAGAAGCCGTCCACACCTATAATGACGGTTAAGCTCGACGAGGAGCATAGGTTCGACAGGGATAAGGCCCTGGCCGTAGCCCAGTCGCTCGTCCACACGGCCATCAGGGATATCGCGGCTAAGGGCGAGTACGAGATAGACCTCGACAACGGCGTCGTGAGGGTTAAGATCGATAGGGTTGCTATGAAGAACAGGGGTGTAACAGATGAAGACCTGGAAAGACTCACGCTACCTAACACCACTATAGAGTTTACGGGGGATGAGATAGTGGTTAAACCTAAGTCTGCTATGGACCTCCCAGGTCTCAAGAAGCTCGTAGATAAGACGATGAAGCTTCACGTCAAGGGTGTACCTGGCATCAAGAGGGTTCAGGTGGTCGAGGAGGGTGGAGAGTGGATAATCCAAGTCGACGGTTCAAACTTCAGCAAGGTGATTCAAGTCCCTGGCGTCGACCCCACTAGGACTATGACAAACAACCTGTATGAGATATATGAGACCCTAGGGATAGAGGCTGCTAGAAACGCTATTATAAAGGAGGCGAAGGAGGTTTTCGAGGGCATAGGTGGCGGTCTAGACCTCGATATAAGGCATCTCATGCTGGTGGCTGATATAATGACGCTCACGGGTAGGATCCGTCAGGTCGGTAGGCACGGGGTGACCGGTGAAAAGTCTAGCCCCCTTGCTAGGGCTGCCTTCGAGATAACGGTTTCTAACATAGTCGACGCCGCGGTCAAGGGCATCATGGATGAGCTGAAGGGTGTCACGGAGAATATAATAGCCGGTCAGGATATGAAGGTGGGTACGGGTATGGTCGATATCTATATGACCCCTAGCTCGTCGAGGGAGAGGTGAGTACCGTATGGTGAACCCAGACAAAGCCATCTATAGCGCGGTTAGAACAGGTAAGGTTGTGTTCGGCTCTAGGAGGTCTTTAAACCTCCTTAAAACCGGTAAGGCTAGGATGATAATCGTAGCGTCTAATGCCCCAAAAGATTTAAGAATGCTTGTCGATTACTACAGTAAAGGAGCTTCGATACCGGTCTACGTGTACAACGGTACTAGCATCGAACTGGGCCGCGTCTGTGGTAAGCCGTTCCCGGTTATGATGTTAGCTGTGAGGGATCCGGGTGAGTCGAATATAATGGAGTTGGTGGCTGAGAGCTATGAAGAGTGAGGGTGTAAGACTTACGGCTGAGGAGATGGGTCTCATAAACATAGTCGAAAACTTGACCGGAGCAAGGTGTCGAGACTGCCTGATAGACCCTGAGACCGGTAGGGTAACCTTCATAGTAGAGGAGGGCGACCTACGGCTGGCTCTGGGTAAGAGGGGGTCTAAGGTTAGACTTCTGAGGAAGCTTCTAAAACGTGAGGTAGATTTTCTAGAATATGCTCCAAGCCCTGAGAAGTTCATAGTTAAGTCGCTAGCGCCGGCTAAGGTGAAAGAGGTTAGGATAACCGAGAGACCGAACGGTGATAAGTTAGCGGTCGTGACCGTCGAGCCCAGAGACAAGGGTATTGCGATAGGTAAAAACGGCAGGGTCATCGAGAGAGCTAGAAAGCTTGCGAGGAAATACTTTCAGATCAGCCATATAATAGTTGTCTGAAAGCTCTAGGGATAGGCTAAGACCCCCCGGTATGCTCAGTCTTAGCTTCTAGTGTAGATGTAGGTTTCTGTAACCGACTGTTTAAACTTTAAATATGGGTTAAAGGGCTTATGGTATCCAGCTATGCCTGGAGAATTCGCGGCCAGAGTTCTTAGGAAGAAGAGGAAGAAGTTTAGGTGGAGCTATCGATACTACAAGCGTAGGATGCTAGGTCTAGATATCAAGGCAGACCCCTTAGAGGGCGCTCCCATGGCCAGGGGTATAGTGCTTGAAAAGGTCGGCGTAGAGTCTAAGCAGCCGAACTCGGCGATCCGTAAATGCGTTAGGGTTCAGCTTATAAAGAACGGCCGTGTCGTGACGGCCTTCCTGCCCGGAGACGGTGCGTTGAACTTCGTAGACGAGCACGATGAAGTTATAATCGAAGGCATCGGAGGTACGAGGGGTAGGTCTATGGGCGACATACCCGGTGTGAGGTTTAAGGTCATAGCCGTTAACGGCGTACCTCTGAATAGGCTTATAATCGGTAAGGCTCAGAAGCCGATCAGGTAGCTTCTGGGTGGTGAGCATAGTTGTCTGAGAAGGATGAGATTAAGCTTTTCGGGAGATGGTCTTACGAGGGGGTTGAGGTTAAAGACCCCAGTCTCAAGTCCTACATATGTCTCAGACCCGTTTTCTACGCCAGAACCGGTGGGCGGCATGAGCATAGACCTTTCGCTAAGGCTAACGTTCCGATAGTGGAGAGGCTTGCAAACCAGCTCATGCGTCCGGGTAGAAACGCGGGGTTGAAGGTTAAAGCCTTAAACATCATAAGAAACGCCTTCGAGATAATCCATCTTAAGACGGGTGAGAATCCTCTTCAGGTTTTGGTTAGGGCTGTGGAGAACGCCGCTCCCTGCGAGGATGTCACGAGGGTGGCCTACGGCGGTATAGTATATCACAGGGCGGTCGACGTTTCACCCTCTAGAAGGCTGGACCTAGCTCTTAGATACCTCGTAGAAGGCGCTAGGCTTAAGGCCTTCAGTAATCCTAGGACCATAGACGAGTGTCTGGCGGATGAGATAATCAAGGCTGCTGAGGGCTCCCAAGACTCCTACGCGATCCAGCGTAGAGACGAGCTTGAACGCATAGCGTTGGCCTCTAGGTAAACTCTCTCCAGCTCTTCTCTGTTTTCGATAGTAGATGACTTGAGTCGGCTTTAGAGAGTGCTCTAACCCGTCTTACCGGCTCTTTTTAAAGCAAACTTTTTATAACTGGTTCATGAGTTACTTCCCGAATAGGGGGATTTGACGTTATGAGCCAGAAACCTCACTTAAACCTGGTGATATGCGGGCACGTGGACCATGGTAAGAGCACTTTGATGGGCCATCTACTATACCTAGTAGGTGCTATAGACGAAAGAACTGTTAGGGAGTATGAGGAGCAGGCTAAGGCTTTGGGTAAGGAGTCGTTCAAGTATGCGTGGGTTATGGACAGGCTTAAGGAGGAGAGGGAAAGGGGTCTAACAATCGACTTGGCCTTCGTCAAGTTCGAGACCAGCAAGTACTTCTTCACGATCATAGACGCTCCTGGTCATAGGGACTTCATCAAAAACATGATCACCGGTGCCAGCCAGGCTGACGCCGCGCTTCTGGTGGTTTCTGCCAAGAGGGGTGAGTACGAGGTCTCGATACAGCCTGGTGGGCAGGCTAGAGAGCACGCGTTCCTACTTATGACGTTAGGCGTCAGGCAGATGGTCGTAGCCATCAACAAGATGGATGACCCGACCGTCGACTGGAGCCAGAAGAGGTTTGAGGAGTGTAAAGAAGGCGTGACAAGGCTTTTGAGGACGATAGGCTACAACGTTTCTAAGATACCTATAGTGCCTGTCTCTGCCTGGACTGGAGACAACATAGTTAAGTCTAGCGAGAAGATGCCGTGGTATAAGGGCCCCACGTTGTTACAGGCTCTTGATACGTTCGAGGTTCCGCCGAAGCCTGTGGACAAGCCCCTTAGGATACCCATCCAGGATGTCTACACGATAACAGGCGTCGGCACCGTCCCCGTCGGCAGGGTTGAAACCGGGGTGCTTAGGGAAGGCCAGACCGTAGTGTTCATGCCGTCTGGGGTTAAGGGCGAGGTCAGGTCTATAGAGACTCACCACGTCAGGATCAAGGAAGCCTATCCAGGTGACAACATCGGTTTCAACGTCAGAGGCGTGTCGAAGACCGATATACGTAGGGGCGACGTAGCAGGTTCACCTGACAACCCGCCTACGGTGGCTAAGGAGTTCATAGCTAGGATAATCGTGGTATACCACCCAACCGCCATAGCAGTGGGCTATACGCCTGTTATGCATGCCCACACGGCTCACGTGCCATGTAAGTTCGTCGAGATTCTGAGGAAGGTGAACCCGAGGACCGGTGAGACGATCGAGGAGCATCCGTCGTTCCTGAGGACCGGTGACTGCGCGATAGTGAAGCTGAGACCTCTGAAACCGGTCGTGTTGGAGCAGTATTCCGAGATACCTCAGCTCGGTAGGTTTGCCATCAGAGACATGGGAACTACGATCGCCGCGGGTATAGTCGAGGAAATAACAGAGAAAGGTCCATAAACGAGTCTAGCAATATTTATACGGCTCCTCCAGATTTATTTTATCAAACCCTAGGTGTATTTAATACGGAGGTGTAGGGTTGAGGTTAAGGTTTCCTAAGACCCTTGTGGCTGTAGTTCTTGCACTATCCTCGATCTACATGGTCTGCGGGGGCATATACGTACTCGTAGAGAGTAGGGAGAACGATTACGTAAACCAGCTGTGGGTTCAACATAGACAAACCGGAAGGCTTACCCCTATATTCCCAAGCCTCAGGTCTCAGATAATCGGCGAGGGTTACGTGGTAGGTACCATACTCTCGCTAGGCGTTGTCGGGCTGCTGCTACCCTACGTCGGTTTGAGGTTTAGGATAAGCTCTGACGCTATGAAGACCATATTGGCGGCTTCTATCCTGTTACTTTTGATCTCTATATACCTGACGTTCAGCATATACTTCTCGAAGCTTAATGGAGATGCCTGGCCTTAAACCTCCTCCAACCCTTTACCCGTTATCTTGACCATAAAAGCTCCCTTCTTCCCCGTTACGCTGTTTTTCTCGACCGTGATACGTCTGACGTCGGGTTTAACGGTGAGCTCCATCCTCATCACTATGGAGGACCAGAACCTCAAGACTCTTCCTGCTACCGGTTCCAATCCTCTTTTATCGAAGGCTCTGACCTGGCTTATGGTTAAAACCGAAAGATCGAGGTTTTTAGCCGTCTTGCTCAGGTAAGCCATCTGCCTGTTAAGCTCCCTGTTTAGACCGAAGGAGTCTCTCGTCTCGGAGAGCTCAACCCTATAAAGCCTTGTGACTGAGTCCAATACCACTAACGCCACCCCCCGGCTTACATACCTCTCGAGGCTCTCGACTATGTAAGTCTGTTCGCTGAACGAGCTTGGTCTAAGTATGAGCATCCTCCGAAGAGCCTCCTCGCCTAAGGTATCGGTCATCTGTAGAAGTCTATTGGAGCTAAGCCTCTCGTCGGAGTCTATGTATATGGTTTTGAACCCATCGGCCATGGCTTTAAGGACCGTCTGTAGTGCCAGCGTGGTCTTACCTGAGCCGGCTTCGCCGTATATAAGGGTAAGATGTCCTCTAGGTAATCCTCCACCGAGCATCTTATCGAGCGTCGGGCATCCCGTAGATAGGTTCAGAGCTCGACTCCTCCATAGATTAAAGCTATGGTTCTAGGATTTAGAATTTACACCCTGGGGATGGTTAAAAATTATATTCTCGACCCCCTACTACTTTTACAGTGTCAACTATGGAAAAAGGTGGACCTGGCTTCTTCGAGGTCAAAGCCGGAGAATGCCTGTTGATCGGTGGACCGGCTCATCTGAGGGTTTCAGAAGGTAGAGTCGAAGC
>Ga0190363_1000969_pt1 | contig 17185 bp, 8 predicted proteins | sample 48721867_MG_FD_161272 | JGI IMG/M metagenome (GOLD analysis project Ga0190363, IMG submission 161272) | Hydrothermal vent microbial mat bacterial communities from Southern Trench, Guaymas Basin, Mexico - 4872-18-6-7_MG | ecosystem: Environmental > Aquatic > Marine > Hydrothermal vents > Microbial... | reverse complement strand
AATAATTTTAAATCTTCTATTAATTGAACTGTTAAGGTTTTTCTCAAATTCATTAAGATTGATTGAGGCCAATTTCCAATTATCTGTTAAAACCTTAGCGGCATGGGTAGGGGTAGAGGCTCTGAAATCTGCGGCCAAATCGGCTAAGGTCTGATCGTTCTCGTGTCCAATACCTGTAATAATAGGAATTTTTGAAGCAAAAATTGCCTTTACGATCTCCTCTGAATTGAAGGGAGACAAACTCTCCCAATCTCCTCCCCCTCTTGTTAAAACCAAGACATCAATATAAGGTAAATTGGTATTAAACCAACGGATTGCCTCTATAATCTCATAAAGAGAGAAACTTCCTTCAACCCTTACATCATAAAAAAATACCTTAAAGCCAAAGTTTCCTAAATGGGTTAAGAAGTCTTTTTTCGCACCCTTTCCGTATTCAGAGGTAATCAATCCAATGTTTTCACAAAACTCAGGAATAGGTTTTTTCCTTTCAGGAGCAAAATAACCTGCTGCCTCTAATTTTTTCTTTAAAATCTCATATTGCTTTTTTAAAACCCCTTCCCCTATTAACTCAATCCTTTGGATCTGAAACTTTAATTCTCCTCTATTTTTTCTTATTTCTGGATATCCTGTTACCTTTATTTCCATTCCCGGTTCAAGGGGTATTCCCAAACTTAAAATCACCTCTTTGAAGGCAAAACATTTCAAAATTGATTTCTTTTTATCTAAAAGATTAAAAAATGTATAATCTGGATAACTATCAATTCTCTCTCCTACCTCTCCTTTTATGGTTGCCTGACAAGGGGTTAAGATATTGTTTAAAAATTCTAAAAACTCTGAAACAGTAAAGATCTTTTCTGGAGAAACATTTTTGATATTTACTATTTCTCGAACCTGCATACAGAATATAGGGTTTAGGAGATTTAAGAGTTTCCCTCCCCCACCTCTATCCTCTCCCTCCCAAGGGAGGATGAGAGAGGGAAACGGTCTATGTCTTTTTTACTTCTGAGAATTTTCCTCCCTCTCCTTAATCCTCCCCCTCCCTTTGGGAGGGGGAGGAGATAGGTGGGATAAAATTCAACCCCTAACGCTTAAAGGAAATGGAAAAAATAAGAATAATATTACTTAATATACTAATAATGGTAATGACAAGTAAAAGCCTACGGATTCTGAGAGAGTCTGCAAGGGCACTTGAGAGTTTTTTATTTTCTCTTGATAATTCTCTAATTTGAGCGGAAAGATGTTCCACTGTTTTTTGAATTTCTTCTATTGATTCAGGAAGGTTTTCAGGAATTATTGGCTCAGGGGTTGAGGGTTCTTGAGATTTAAAGGTATGAGTAAAGAAGGCTTTTATCTTGGTTAAAAAATTTTTTGGTTTTTTGTTAGGCATATTTTTCAAATCTCAAAAATTTTTTATCTTCTCAGAATATAAAGGATAATATCACAGACATTGGTGCCGGTAGGACCGGTAATGATAAGGGAGTTGCCTATTTTTTTAAGAAGGGTATTGCTATCATATTTGTTAACATAAGCCTGGATATCTATTCCCTTCTTTCTGGCAGAAATTAAAGAGTTGTTATCGACAATTGCTCCGGCTACATTGGGTAAAAAATCTGAGCCATCAGTGGAAAAGGCAACAAGAGTCCATCTACCAGGATATCTTTCCATAGATAATAAAGAAACTGCTGCATAATGCTGATTTCTTCCTCCTTTACCATAATTTTTTGGTAGTTTAGGAGTGGTTTCTCCTCCAATTAAAATGACATTGCAATTACCATATTTTCCCTTTATTATTTCACGTGCTCTTTTATAAGAGACCAGATTTGGATCGCCAGTTTGAGTTGATGTAATAATACAAGGATTAAATCCCATTGCTTTAGCCTTTTCTGCCATTGCCTTTAAAGCCATTTTGTTATCTCCAATAATAAGATTTTTACAATTATCTAATCTTTTGGGTCTTTCCTTTAAATTTCTTTTCTTTTTTAAAAAATCTACTATTCTCTTTGGGGCTTTGTTTACTAAATTATATTTTTCTAAAATGTTATAGGCGTCTGAAAAAGTGGAGGAATTAGAAACAGTAGGGCCAGAAGCAATAAAATCCAATCGATTACCTACTACATCAGAAATTATTAAGGAAACAACAGGCGTAGGTGAAAAGAAAGAGCCTAATTTTCCTCCTTTTATTTTAGACAAATGTTTTCTTAAGATATTAATTTCTCCTATCTCAGCCCCCACTGTTAATAATAATTTTGTAAGTTCCTGTTTATCTTTTAATGTAATTCCTTCAACCGGATAAGACATTAAAGCAGAGCCTCCACCCGAGATTAATCCTATGATGAGGTCATTTTTATTAATAGAATATTTTTCCTTAAGGCCAAGCATTTCCTTTACTCCTTTAATCCCTCTTTTGTCTGGAATAGGATGGCCTGCTTTTATTATCTTTATTTTTGTTGTCTTATAATTGTTATCTACACAATTTACTACTCCATCGGTAATATTTTCAGGACCTATGATCCTTTCCAAGGCCTCAGCCATACTTCCTGAAGCCTTTCCTCCTCCAATTACAAATATTCTTCCCTGAGAAAGATCATATCTTATATTGCAGATATTTAAGATCTTTAAAGAAGGATTATATTTAACCGTAGATTTAATCAGTGATAAAGGAAGCACCCGTTTTATACCTTCTTCAATAATATCCAAAGCCTTTTTTCTTAAATCTGTAGTAGCAATTTCTTTTCTGTTTTTAATGAGCATATTAGAACAGTTAATATTTATCTACTCATTAAAGACAATAAGTAATTTCTTTCTCTAAAAAACTTTCGGGCCTGTCTTTGAATCATCTTCTCTGCTTGGCTTTGGCTTTTATCTAAGGTCTTTTTAATAAAGGAGGCTAATCTTGCAAAATAAAGGGCTCTTAACAATTTAATCAGCCTTTTTTTACTTGGTTTGATTGAGTATATGTAAAAGATCTCATATAGTATCTTTACCCAGAGATCCTCTGTGATATTTATCGTTTTTTTCTTAAGAAACTGCTCCTCCAGTTGGGTTTGGACTTCAGGAGAAAAGTATTTTTTCAAATAAGGATAGTAAATAGGAAATTCAGAAAGAGCCTTTTGTTCGAATTGTTGATAATTGACTTTAAGTACGGGATATCTCTTTTTCTCCTTTACCTCACAAACAAAGGGAAGTTCTTTTACCTTTGTCATTTTCTTTTGCCATAGGTTTTTATTTTCAAGTAAAAGTCTAAAAAGAACTCCTGCTACCTCTACAGACATATTATCCAAATTAGGAACACTGGATTTATGAATTCTTGAACCCAAATCTACTCGGCATAGTTTAAAGCCGCCTGCGATAGCATTTACAGTCATAAAAATGTCAATTCCATACTTTTCTACATCAGCAAACCATTTCTGAGAGAGCCAATAGAGCACCAGTTTTCGGGAAAATCCTACCTCTCCAGCAATGGGTTGGCGAATATTATATCCCAAAAGCCCATAAACCAAAGGATAACAGAGATTATTGGTAATTGAACCATCGTATTTATCACGATAATACACCGGAGTAACAAAATCACAACCCTTTAAAAGAGGAGTTATAAGACAGTTTACCCACTCTAACCTTGCACTTCTCATATCTGCATCAACCAACATTCCAGTTTTTGCTCCTAATCTTTTTATCTCTAAAAAAATATTACGTAATCCACTTCCCTTACCTCGAGCCTTTGGAGGGTCAAAAATACAAATTTTTGGGGTTTCTGTTTTGGTATTAAGAAAGGCCTTTGCTGTTTGATCAGGAGAATTACCATCAGCATTAATTATTACTGCCTTTTTGTCTTTAAAATACTTTTTAAGCCCTTTGTCTATTTTCTTTGTTACCATTCCAATGGTCTTTGCCTCATTATAAGAAGGAATACCTACCACAATCTCTGCTTTTTTTATTTTGTTGGGATTAATCTTTCTCATATTATTTGTTATTTTCTTCTTCTATCTCAAGGATTCTGTTATATTTTGTTACTCTTTCTCCCCGACAGGGGGCGCCCGCCATTATCCAGGTATTGCCCAATCCTACTGCTAAATCAGCAATAAAATCATCAACCGTCTCCCCTGATCTATGCTTTACAAAAACCTGCCATTTGTTCTTTAGGGCATACCTTGCTGCTTCTATTGCCTCTGAAACTGTTCCAATCTGATTTAGTTTCAAAATCAAACCATTACAGGCCTTTTCCTGAACTGCTTTTTTTATCCTTTTGATATTGGTTACCAAAAGATCATCACCAATGATAGTAATCTTTCTTTTTGATTTTCCATCTGAAATATTTTTAAATTCCTCAGTAATTTTCTTAAATCCCTCCCAATCCTCTTCTGCCAATGGATCTTCTAAGGCAATGATAGGATAATTTCTGCAAAGTTCTGAAAAGAACTTTATAAGTCCATCAGAGGTAAAGATTGATTCCTCAAGTATGTATGAGTTTTTCTGATAAAAAGTTGAAGCGGCAGCATCAAGAATGATTCCGATTCTTGAGAGATGACCTGCTTCTCGGGCTGCCATTATGATAAGATCCAAAGCCTTATCGGTTTTATTTACAGGAGGGGTAAGCCCTCCTTCCTGACCTACATTTGTGGCTGAACTTCCATATTTTTTATTTAAAATAGATCTTAAAGTCTGATAAACCTCTGTACCTATTCTTACCTTTTCTTTAAAAGAACCGGCTTTAGGAACAATCATAAATTCCTGAATATCTAAGTTTCCTCCAGCATGAAGCCCTCCCTCGATAATAAGAAAACAGGGTTGAATACCTGAGGCTCGAACTTTTGAAATAGGAGTGCCTGAAAGATAAGCAATATATTTGTAAAGAGGAAGTCTTTTTGCCTCTGCTCCTGCCCTACATACAGCCATACTTACTGGCAATATTGCATTTGCTCCTAAACGACTTTTATTTTTTGTCCCATCCAATTCAATCATCAAATCATCTATTTCTTTTTGTTTTGTGGTATCTTTTCCTTTTAATTTAGGAGCAATAATTCTCTCGATATTTCTTATGGCCTTTTTTACCCCCTTACCAAAATATCTTTTTCCTCCATCTCTTATCTCTACTGCCTCATATCTCCCAGTAGAAATTCCCGAAGGGGTTAAAGCCTTAAAGATTCCAAAATCGGTTCTTAGTTTAACCTCTACTGTAGGATCACCTTTTGAATCTAAAATTTCTCTGGCTTTAATAGATTTAATTTTGGGACTTTTTCTCATAATATATTTCTAAAAGGCGGTTATACTTTGCCACCTCCTCTCCTCTCGCAGGAGCGCCAGTTTTAATTCCCCAAGCACCAGAGGCTACTGCCAAATCCGCAATAAAACTATCATTGGTTTCTCCACTCCGATGAGAGATAATTGTTTTTATTCCTTTCTTTTGAGCAAAGTTTATAAGATCAATTACTTCTGAGAGTGTTCCCACCTGATTGGGTTTTACTACTATTCCAGAGATTGCATTTCTCTCTAAGGCTTCTTTTGTCTTATCAAGGCGACTCACGGTTAAATCATCACCCACTATTAAACAACCTTCTATTTTTTCTTTAAGAATGGCAAAACTATTGTAATCATCCTCAAAGAAAGGATCTTCCAGATAAACTATGTCAAATTTTTTAGAGAGACGGAGATAAAATTCTAAAAGTTCCTGAGAAGATAACAAGGCTTGTCCTATCTTGTATTTCTCACCATCAAAAAGTTGAGAAGCGGCTACATCAAGGCCCAGTCTTATCTTTTTTCTTACCTGTTTTTCCGCAATCACTCTTGAGATAGCCTCTAATGGAAATTGATTGTCATTAAATCGCGGTACTAATCCTCCCTCATCTCCAATATTTCCTTTAAAGAACCTTCTCATTTCTCTGTAAATTTCTGCTCCTAAAAAAATGCTTTCTTCTAAATTCTCTCCTTTTACCACAATGTGATATTCCTGAATATCAGGTCCACCAAAGGCATGCATTCCTCCATTGACAATATTCATCAGAAGAGTCAGATCTATTTCTTTTTTATCTTTCGGTTCTGAAGAAAAAAACTGAGAAAGAAAATCAAAAAGGGATTTCTTTTCAAGTTTGGCCTGAACCCTAGCACAGGCTAAAGAAATCCCTAATATAGTATTGGCTCCAAGATTAGACTTATTCTCTGTCCCATCCATTCTTATAAGTTCTTTATCAATTTCTTTAAAATTTACCTCTTTTCCAATAAGAGCAGGAGCAATTCTCTCTTTTATATTTTTTATACCTTCCTCAGGAGGTAAAGAGACGGCTTCATATTTCCCTACACTTTTTCCTTCGGGAATTGAGGCTCTTCCTTTTACCCCTTCTGCCTCAACCTCTACCTCTATGGTAGGGATTGCTCTTGAATTTAAAATTTTTCTCGCTCTTATACCGGAAATTTTATTCATAATAATTTTTATTTACTTAGTTGGAGGAAGTTCTTGATCGTCATTCTCTTTTATATAAACCTCTCTAGGCTTGGAACCTCGGCTTGGACCTACTATTCCTCTTTCTTCTAACATATCAAGCAATCGTGCTGCTCTGGCATAACCAATCTTAAGGCGTCTCTGAAAAAGTGAGGCTGAAGCCTTTCGTGCCTGAATAGCAATTCTTTTGGCTTCTTCATAAAGTTCATCATCAATTTCCTCCATCTCGGAGATTTCCTCTTCGGGAACCTTCTCCAGTGTCTCCTCCAATCTTTCTTCTAATTCTTGAGGTTCTTTCTTTTCTGTTTTCTTTATATAATCTACTACTCTCTTTATTTCTTCCGAAGAAACAAAGGGTCCTTGAAACCTTCGGGGTTTGGTAAACTCACCTGATAAAAACAGCATATCTCCCTTTCCTAAAAGGCGCTCTGCTCCGGCTACATCCAAAATTGTTCTGGAATCAACCTGAGTAGGAACCTGAAAGGCAATACGTGAGGTTATGTTTGCTTTAATAAGTCCCGTCAAAATTTCTACTGAAGGTCTTTGAGTCGCAAGAACCAGATGAATACCTACTGCTCTTGACATTTGGGCTAATCTTACAATTAAAGATTCAAAATCTTTTCCTTTCGCTAACATTATATCCGCTAATTCATCAATAATCAATACAATATAAGGGAGTTTTTCAAATTCTGTTTTTTCTCCTCTTTTTTTAACCTGGTCAATGAACCTATTATAACTTAAGATATCTCTTTTTTTTGCTTGATGTAAAATATCAAATCTTCTCTCCATCTCTTCTACCAACCATTTAAGAATGGGAATGACCTTTTTACACTCAACCACTGGTGGACAAAGAAGATGAGGTAAATGGCTATAAAAAGTAAATTCTACCCTTTTGGGATCAATTAAAATAAAGCGAAGGTTTTGAGGATTGTTTCGCCAAAGCAAAGATAAAATTAAAGAATTCAAAAATACCGTCTTTCCAGAACCTGTGGCTCCGGCAACAAGAAGATGGGGCATTGAGGACAAATCAGAAAAACATGGCTTTCCTCTTACATCTCTTCCCAATGGAAAACCCATTGGTGGAAGAGAAAGAAATTCAGGAGAAGAGAGAAGACTTCCTAACCTTACCTCTGCTCTTTTTTGATTTGGAACCTCAATTCCTACCAAAGATTTCCCAGGAATAGGGGCTTCTACTCTAATAGGATGAGAAGCCAACGACAAAGCGAGATCATTCTGAAGAGAGATAATTCTTGAAAGTTTTACTCCTTCTGCTGGCTTTAAGGTATATTGAGTGACAGCAGGGCCAATATTGATCTCTCCCATCTCTACCTCAATTCCAAAGTTTTGAAAGGTTCTTTTTATAATCTGAGCATTTGCTCGAAGGTTTCCGGCTACTGCATGACGCTTTTCTTTTTCAAGAAGATCAATAGGAAGGGTTTTATATTTAAACTTTTTCTTGGGTTCCTTAAAAATCTTTGAGGTGGTAAGTTTGATCTGTTCCTTTGCCTCTTTAAGAGGAAAAATCTCTTTTATTTTCAGATCAGCCTCTCCTTCTTTTAACATATGCGGTTTTTCAGCCTCTTTATTTTCTCTCTCTTTCCTGTTAAAGATGGATAAAATTGAGATGTTAAATAGAATGGAAATTGACACCAACAATAATGCAATAAAGAAAATCCAACTCCCGGGGACTCCAAGAAGTTCTTTTGGTAGAGAAACCAATATCCTTCCAAAATAGCCTCCCAGATTTTCTGAAATAAGTTCAAGAATGGAAAAGAAAGAAATCAAAAAAAGAATCCCTCCAATAATGGTGGAAAGATAAGGAGAGGGACGCCTTGAGAAGAAAAAGACTATTCCTTGGCAGAAGAATAAAATTACAATCAGCCAACTACCGCTTCCAAAAAATAAGGTTAATACCTTACTAATGGCCTCTCCACTTTTTCCCGTAAGATGGAAAAGAGAAAAAGCAAAAAATAGACCTAAGAAGACAAAAATTATTCCCCAAATCCCCTTTTTTGTCTCTGAAGAAAGATTAAGAGAAGGAAGTTGAAACTTTCCTTTTCTTTTTCTTCTCATATTTTGGAAGATTCTCTTTCTTGTCTCTAAATTGATTTTTTAAACCTTAGTTTTTTTTCTAAAACCTGTGCCTGCAGGTATTAGTTTTCCTATTATGACATTTTCCTTTAACCCTCTCAATTTATCCTCACTTCCTTCTATTGCTGCTTTGATTAAGACCCTTGAGGTTTCCTGAAAAGAAGCGGCTGAGAGAAAACTATCAGTACTCAAGGCTACCTTTGTTAAACCTAAAAGGATGAGTCTTGCCTTTGCTTCTTTCTTTCCTTTTTCTCTTAATTTTTTGTTTTCTTCAAAAAATCTCAGTTTAGAAACAATTTCTCCAGGAGAAAAGTTAGAATCTCCAGGATCAGTAATCTCTACTCTCGAGAACATCTGACGAATAATGGTCTCAATATGTTTATCATGAATGGCCACTCCCTCTCCTGCATATATTCTTTGAATCTCTCTTAACAGATATTTTTGAGCCGCCTTTTTGCCTCCTACCTTAAATAATTTTTTCACATCAATCTCTCCTTCAAAAATCGGTTCTCCTGGAAAAACAGTGTCACCCTTCTTTACTAATAATCCTGTCTTTACAGGAATATTGTATTCTCTCTTTTTCTTCTTATCAGTCTCGATAATAACTGAAACTCCTTTTTCTCTCTCAATGATATCTTTTACTTTTCCTGTCTCTTCAAAAACCATAGCCTCCCTCTTTGGGCTTCTTAATTCAAAAAGTTCTTCTACTCGAGGTAAACCTAAAGTAATATCACTGACACCTGCCACTCCTCCAGTATGAAATGTTCTCATTGTTAACTGAGTACCCGGTTCTCCAATAGACTGAGCGGCTACTATTCCCACTGCTTCTCCCAGTTTAACAAGTCTATGAGTTGCCAAATCAGAACCATAACAAGCCTGGCAAATCCCATCTAAACTCTTACAGCTTAAAGGACTGCGCACTCTTACCTTCTCGATTTTTAATTTCTTAATCAACTCTACTCCTTTTTTATCTATTAACTCTCCCTTCTTTAAGATTACCTTATCTTTATCCTTTATATCTTCAAGTAAAACCCTTCCTAATATTTTTTGAGAAAGATCTTGACCCAATTCTTCAGCCTCTTTTATCTCAATCACTATTCCCTCTTTATCTCCACAATCCTTTTCTTTAATGATTACTTCATGGGCCACATCGATTAGTCTTCGGGTAAGATATCCTGCAGTAGAAGTCCGAAGGGCAGTATCTACGGTTCCTTTTCTTGCTCCATGAGTAGAGATAAAGTACTCTAAGGTGCTCAAACCTTCCTTATAATTACTCTTAATAGGCATCTCAATAATTTTTCCTGCGGGATTAGCCACTAAACCTTTCATTCCCGCCATCTGGCTAGGTTGAGACCAGGAACCTCTTGAACCAGACTCAATAATAGCAAACACAGAACCAAAGCGAGGAAGGGTCTTAGGAACCAGATCTGAAATGGTATCCTTTACTTTTTGCCAAGTCTCAATAACCTTGGTTCTTCTTTCTGATTCTGATAAAAATCCTTTAAGATATAACTTTTTTATTTCCTCTTCTTCTTTAATGGCTTTTTTTATTAACTTCTCTTTTTCTTTGGGGACTACCAGATCATCCATTCCCCAGGTATTACAAGAAAGAGTAGCATATTCAAAACCAAGATCTTTAATTTTATCCAAAATTGGAATTGTTCTTTCTATACCATATCTATCTATAAGTTCTGAAACCAACTTCTGAATTTTTTTAGAATTCTGAAGTTCGTTCTGGAAAGGAAAGTCTTTGGGTAAAACCTCATTAAACAGTATTCGTCCTACAGTGGTTTTAATAAATTTTCCTTGGAAATTCTTAAATTTTGGATCTTCTTTAGGAATTCTGATTTTGATTTGAGCCTGAAGATCTATTTTTCCAAACTCATAGGCAATTTTGGCCTCTTGAAGAGAAGAAAATATCTTTCCTTCTCCTTTTGCTTTTGGTTTTGTATCTGTTAAATAAAAGGAACCCAAAACCATTTCTTGTCGAGGAACAGCAATTGGTTTACCATTAGCCGGTTTCAAAATTCCCTTAGTGGAAAGCATCAAATCTCTTGCTTCCTTTTGAGCCTCTTCTGATAATGGAACATAAACTGCCATCTGATCACCATCAAAATCAGCATTAAAGGCAGGGCAAACCAATGGGTGAATCTGAATAGCCTCTCCCTCAATAAGCACCGGCTTAAAGGCTTGAATAGAAAGCCTATGAAGGGTAGGGGCTCTATTTAAAAGAACATATTTTCCTTGAATTATTTCTTCAAGAATTTCCCATACCTCTTCTCTTCCTTCACTGATCAAAAGCCCAGCTCCTCTTACATTATGTGCAAGTTCTCTTTTGATAAGTCTGTTGATCACAAATGGTTTAAAAAGTTCTAGAGCCATTTTCTTTGGTAGTCCTACTTCATCCAATCGAAGTTCGGGACCAACCACAATCACTGACCTTCCAGAATAGTCTACTCTTTTTCCTAAAAGATTTTGACGGAATCTTCCCTCTTTCCCTCGTAGGATATCACTTAAAGATCTTAACTCTCTTCGGGTGCCCGAAGTAGTTGCCCATGTTTGAGCCCTTCGCATCTTGTTATCAATTAAAGCATCTACTGCCTCTTGAAGCATTCTTTTTTCATTCCGGATAATTACCTCAGGAGCCCCAATCTCTTTCAAATACTTAAGTCTGTTATTTCTATTAATCACCCTTCGATAAAGATCGTTTAAGTCAGAAGAAGCATATCTTCCTCCATCTAATTGGACCATTGGCCTTAACTCAGGAGGAAGAACAGGAAGATATGTCAAACACATCCATTCTGGTCGTATTTTTGAATTGATGCAAGCACGGACCAACTTTAACCTTCTAAGAATATTTTGATTGTTATTAGACTTTTTGTATTCTCTCTCTAATTCCTTTTCCAATTCCTTAAGATCCATTTCTTCTAATAATTTCTTTATTGCCTCTGCTCCTGTATCTCCTTTAAAACACTCACCAAAAAGAAGAGAAAATTTTCGAAAATAGGTCTCTGAGAGAATCTCATACTTATTAATAGATCTTATCTCTTCCAAAGCCAGTTCTGTTTCTTTCTTCAATATTTCTATTATTAATTTTAACAATTTTATTTTCTTTAAAGAATTCTTTTCCTGAGCAAGAATCTTTTCTACTACCACTCTTACATCTCTTACCTTCTCTTTCTCAATAGGAACTCCCTCTATCTTCTCTATTTGTTTAAGTACTTCTTCTCTTTTATTAAGATCTATATTTATCTCTGCCCAACCCCATTTTAATTTCTTCATTTTATTCTCTATCTTTCTAATTTCTCTGTTAAATTCCTCTTCCTCTGTTTTTTCTTTTTCTCTTTTTAGAATCTCTTTTTCCTCTCTTAAAACCTCCCGTTTCTCTGCAGTGATATTTGAAATTATCTCTTTTTTGGCCTTCTCATCTACATTAGTGATAATATAGGCCATAAAATAAACTACGCTTTCCACTTTTTGCATAGATTGGCCCAGTAAAAGTCCAATCTTTGAAGGAATGCTTCGTAAAAACCAGATATGAACCACCGGAGCAGCAAGTTTTATATAACCCATTCTTTCTCTTCTTACTGAGGACTTTGTTACCTCTACCTTACATTTATCGCATATTACTCCTTTATACCGAGCATGTTTGTATTTTCCACAATAACATTCATAATCTCGGGTTGGTCCGAATATTTTTTCACAAAAAAGACCATCTTTCTCTGGCCGCTGGGTCCGATAATTAATAGTTTCTGGTTTTAGAACCTCTCCTTGTCCCTTTCCTAATACCCGTTCCGCATAACACCAAGAGAGAATCTCCTCAGGAGAGGCAAGTCTAATTTTTATTGAATCAAAATCTTCTACTTTGCTCATAGATTCTTATGAGTAGAACCTTTTATTAGTTCTACATTTAGACCTAAAGATTTTAGTTCTGAAACCAAGACATTAAAAGAAGAAGGAATATTAGGTGTTTTTATCTTCTCCCCTTTCACTATAGCCTCATAAGCAGCAGCCCTTCCTAAAACATCATCTGATTTTATGGTCAACATCTCCTGGAGAGTATGAGCCGCTCCATATCCTTCCAATGCCCAAACCTCCATTTCTCCGAATCTCTGGCCTCCAAACTGAGCCTTTCCTCCTAAGGGTTGTTGGGTAATTAATGAATAAGGACCAATAGAACGGGCATGAACCTTATCTTCTACCATATGGATAAGTTTCATCATATATATATATCCCACGGTTATCTTTTCCTTAAATGGCAAACCGGTTTTTCCATCAAAAAGTTGAACCTTGCCATCTTCCGGAAGATTAGCCTTTTTAAGTTCTTTTTTAATCTCTTCTTCTGAGGGACCATCAAATGGTGGACATATGGCTCGATAATTCAATTTCTTAGCAGCAAACCCAAGATGTGCTTCAAGGACCTGTCCAATGTTCATTCTGGAGGCAATAGAAAGGGGATTTATAATAATATCTATTGGTGTCCCATCTTCTAAAAATGGCATCTCCTCTTCTGGAAGAATTTTGGAAATCACTCCTTTATTTCCATGACGCCCAGCCAGTTTATCTCCGACTAAAATTTTTCGGAGATATGCTACCTCTACCTGGATTCTTTTTATTACTCCTGGCTCAAGTTTAAATCCTTTGGCTCTATCAAAGATCTTTACTCTAATTACCTTCCCTCTTTTTCCATGAGGAAGCACTAAAGAAGTATCTTTTATCTCCTTTGCCTTTTCTCCAAAGATTTTTTTCAAAAGCATTTCTTCAGGGGTGAGTTCTTCTTCTCCTTTAGGAGAAACCTTTCCTACCAAAATATCTCCTGCTTCTACCTCTGCTCCAATTCTTATTATTCCATCTTTGTCAAGATTTCTTAGTTTTGCCTCTGATACGTTGGGAATATCGTTTGTGGTAATTTCAGGTCCTAGTTTTGTCTCTCTTACATCACAGGTAAAGTCTTCAATATGAACTGAGGTAAAGACATCATTTTTTACTACTCTACTTGATATGACAATGGCATCTTCGTAATTGGCTCCCCGCCAAGGCATAAAGGCACAAAGCAGGTTTTTGCCTAAAGCCAGACATCCAGAACTTATGGCGCTACCCTCAGCCAGGATGTCTCCTTTTTTTACTTTATCCCCTTGTTTGACAACCGGCCTTTGAGAGATGCTGGTGTATTGGTTTGATCTTACAAAGTGGCAAAGAGAGTATTTTTTTGTTCTACCCTCTTTTCCTTTAACCACGATATGAGAAGCATCTACTTCTACTACTTCTCCTTCTTCTTCAGCAATGATAAGTTGTCCTGAATCTCTGGCTACCTTTTCTTCTATTCCAGTGGATACCAGAGGGAATTCTGGACGAATACAAGGAACACTTTGTTTTTGCATATTGGAACCCATTAGGGCTCTGTTGGCATCATCGTGTTCTAAGAAGGGAATTAGGGAAGCACCGACAGAGAGGATTTGTTGAGGAGAGACATCAATGTAGTCTATTTTTTTTGAATCAATGAGTTTGGGTTCTCCTTTTACTCTAGCCTCTGTTTTTTTGTTGATAAGTTTGCCTGAACTGTCTCGAGGAGTGGTGGCAGGAGCGATGTTGTATTTTTCTTCTTGATATGCATTTAGATATTCTATTTGTTTTGTTACTTTTCCATTTTTTACTTTAAAATAAGGGGTTTCTAAGAAGCCTAATGGATTTATTCTGGCAAAGAGAGCGAGATGGGTGATAAGACCTACGTTCTGTCCTTCGGGTGTTTGGATGGGACAGATCCTTCCATAATGGCTTGGTTGCACGTCTCTTACTTCAAAACCAGCCCGCTCTCGGGTTAGTCCTCCAGGTCCCATGGCTGAAAGGCGTCTTTTGTGCTCAAGTTCGGCCAAGGGATTTTCGTTGTCCATAAATTGGGAAAGGGATGATAGGGTGAAGAATTCTTTTACACAAGAGGCGAAGGGACGAGGGTTGATGATGTTTTTTGGTTCTGCTTCGTCGGGCTCAATGGTAGACATTTTGTCTTTGATGTTTCTCTCTATGCGAAGCATGGCTACTTTTAGTCTTGAGTCAAGAAGTTCACTTAATGTTCTTATTCTCCGATTTCCGAGGTGATCAATGTTGTCAGGTTCTGCTTTTGGATCTTTGTTGAGTTTTATGATTTCTTTTATGGTAAGGATGATATCTCTTTTTGTTAAAAGACAATTTTCTTGATCTGAATTTTTAGAGATTCCTAATCTTTGTTGCATTCGCCACCGTCCCACCTCTGAGAGATCATAACGCTTAGGATCAAAAAACATTGCCTCCAGAAATCCCTTTGCATTCTCAAGGGTAGGTAAGTCTGAAGGCCGTAAGTGGCTGTATATCTCTATCATTGCCTCATTTCTATTTCTGGTAGTATCCCTTTGAAGGGTCTCTTTAATATAGTCTATTTCTGCTCCTTTTACATCTTCTTTAAAGATATTTTCAATCTCTTGATTGGTTTCTACTCCAAAAAATCTGAGCAATGTAGTAACCAGGACTTTTCTTCTTCGGTCAATCTTTACCCAAATTACTCCATTTATATCTGTCTCAAATTCCAACCAGGCACCTCGATTTGGAATAATCTTTGCTCCAAATAACTTTCTTCCGTAAAAAGAGGTGGCCGTAAAAAAAACGCCGGGAGAACGAATGATTTGAGAGACTACTACTCTCTCGACGCCATTTAGAATAAAAGTTCCCCGTTTGGTAATGTAGGGGAAGTTACAAAAATAAACCTCTCCCTTTCTCTCCTTTCCTAAGCTTTTGATCTTAAGAACAGCGGGAACAACTAAACTTCCTTCATAAGAAGAATTGGTCTCTTTTGCCTCTTCTTCAGTTATCTTTGGTTTATGAAGAATAGGATCTTTAAACCAAAGCTCAAACTCTCTTTCTCCATAGTCTTTAACCGGAGAAAATTCCTGAAAAAGTTTTTTTAATCTTCTCTCTATAAAATCTTTATAAGACTCAAATTGAAAGCCTATGAGATTGGGATAAGGAAACTTGAAAGAGTATTTACCAAAATTTTTCTTTTTCATAATATTCGCTTATTTAAATAACAAAAACAAAAAGTGTCCCAAAACTAAAAAAAATGGGGCTTTTTAACTTATATTGAAAAAGCAGATCCTTATAAATTCCAAAGAGTAGATCTCAATTATATTTTATCCACCTTAATTGTATACTTTATTTTAAAATTTGTCAACCCTTATTACTCCACTGTCACCGACTTTGCTAAGTTTCGAGGTTTATCTACATCATAGCCTTTCAACACTCCCATATAATAACTGAAAAGTTGAAGGGGAATCACAGTCAAAATAGGAGTCAACATCTCAAGGGTTTTTGGAATATAAATTATATCATCAGTAAGATTTTTAATCTCTTCATTTCCCTCTGTAGCAATAGCAATAATGGGTCCTTTTCTTGTCTTTATCTCCTCTGCATTAGAAAGTGTTTTTTTATATACACTATCGGAAGTCAAAATAGCAATAGTGGGGAAATTCTCATCAATTAAGGCCAAAGGTCCATGCTTCATCTCTCCTGCTCCATAACCTTCAGCATGAATATAGGAAATTTCTTTTAATTTTAAAGCCCCTTCTAAAGCGATAGGATAATTATATTTTCTTCCAATAAATAAGAAGTGTTTGGCATCTTTATACTTTTCAGCAATTCTTTTGACCTCTGATTTTGTCTCTAAAACCTTTTCTGCTAACTCTGGAATCCTCAAAATCTCTTTGGCGATTCGTTGACCCATTACCAGAGACATCTCTCTTTGCCTTCCTAAAAATAAAGTCAAAAGGGCTAATACCTCAAGTTGAGAGGTAAAGGCCTTGGTAGAGGCAACTGCAATCTCAGGTCCGGCATGATTGTAAACCCCGGCATCAGTTTCTCTAGAGACAGTAGAGCCTACTACATTAACAATTCCCAAGGTTAAAATTCCCTTTCTCTTTGCCTCTCTTAAGGCGGCAATGGTATCAGCCGTTTCTCCAGATTGAGAGATTGCCAACAGAGCAGTATCTTCGCCTAAAATAGGCTTCCTGTACCGAAATTCAGAAGCAAAATCTACCTCTACTGGAATTCCAGCATATTCCTCAAGCATATATTCTCCCACCAAACCTGCATAATAGGCTGTTCCACAAGCAACAATAATTAACCTTTTAATCTCTTTAAGTTTATCCTTTACATCTTCCAGTCCTCCCAATTTTGCCAGTCCTTCTTCTAAAAGTATTCTTCCTTGTTGAGAGCGCCTTAAACTTTCAGGTTGTTCCATAATTTCTTTTAGCATAAAATGCGGATATCCTCCCTTCTGAATTTCTTCTACTTCCAATTCTATCTCTTGAGGAACCCTCTCTTTGAAAATAAAAAATTTCTCTGGAGTAATAGTGGCTATCTCGTTGTCTCCAAGAGTAATGATTTTTTTGGTATAGGAAACAATGGCTGCAGGATCAGAAGCAATCAGATATTCGTTCCCATTGATCCCAATTAAAAGAGGAGAAGAAAGTCTTGCCGCTACTATTTTATAAGGATCCTCTCGGGAGATTATTACTAAAGCATATGTGCCTTTTACCTCTCTTAGGGCTTTCCTTACTGCCTCCTCTAAGTTTCCTTTGAAATATTTCTCTATTAAATGAGATAAAACCTCAGTATCAGTTTCAGAAACAAATC
>Ga0190363_1000968_pt1 | contig 17215 bp, 19 predicted proteins | sample 48721867_MG_FD_161272 | JGI IMG/M metagenome (GOLD analysis project Ga0190363, IMG submission 161272) | Hydrothermal vent microbial mat bacterial communities from Southern Trench, Guaymas Basin, Mexico - 4872-18-6-7_MG | ecosystem: Environmental > Aquatic > Marine > Hydrothermal vents >... | reverse complement strand
ATCCCTCAAAATTAATCATACCTTAAGTATAATAAGGTGTATTAAACCTTAATTAAGATGGATGGTAAGTAGGTGGTGACATACGAGTTTAAGGAGTGTAGACATAAATAAATTGGATGAGAAGGTAAGGAGTGAGCTACTTAGTGCGTTGAATAATTTAGATGATAAAAACGTTAAGATTTTTGAGAGTGATGTGATACCTATAAGAATTCAACACCTCGTTAATGAGTTATCTAAGGAAGGCTATGTAATAATTGAGACCTTAATAATTAATGGGAGACTCTTCATTATAGCTTCAAGGAGATCTAATAAAGATTTAGGATTAGCTCCTGATTATAGCGTAAAATACTCTAAATAGGAAAGAAATTTAGATGTTTTACGTGATATGCATCTCAATAAAAACTTTTTTCTGTACCTCACGATTAATCATGGGATTAAAAGTGACCTCTGTAGCTGAGAGTTTTATGTTTATAGGTAAGAGAATACCTAGGAAGGATGCTGAATTAAAAGTTACTGGTAAGGCTCAATTTACTAGTGATATATGGCTTCCTGGCATGTTATATGGTAGGATACTTAAGAGTCCATATGCACATGCTATAATTAAGCGTATAGATACGTCAGAAGCCGAGCGTTTAGGTGCTATAGTAATTACTTGGAAAGATGTACCTAATAAACTCTACAATCCCAGACTCGTAAGTATTGAGGAAGATACGTTTAAGGACTGGCAAATCCTCACTAATCATCCTAGGTTCGTAGGTGAGCCGATAGCTGCGGTTGCCGCGCCTAGTGAGGAGGCTGCACAGAGGGCCTTAGAATCTCTAAGAATTGAAGTTGAGAAAGTTTACAAGCCCGTACTAGACCCCTTTGAATCAATGATGCCTGGAGCACCGAAAATACATGAGAAGATACTTAGAGGTAATACGGAAATAGTTGTCGAGAATAACGTTGGAGCTACTTTGGAATATAGTGAAGGTGATGTTGATAAAGCATTTAAAGAAGCTGATGTAATCATTGAGCGTAAATTCAAAACTAATAGGAGATATCACTTCACGTTAGAACCTAGAGGCGCCGTATGTAGACCTGACCCTGATGGAGGTATAACTGTATGGTCTACAACACAGACTATACATAATACTAAAATCCTTATATCCCAGCTCTTCGACATACCTCAAAGCAAGATTAGAGTAGTTAAGACATACTTGGGTGGAGGATTTGGCTCAAGTATTCATGTAAACCACGTAACATTAATAGCTGTAGCTCTATGCCTTAAAGCTCATAGACCGGTTAAGCTAATCCTCACTAGAGAAGAGGACATGATGCATGATCATGTATCTTACCAAATGCATTTTAGGATTAAGGCTGGAGCTAAAAGAGATGGTACATTAATGGCTGGTGAATTTGAGAATATCATGGATATAGGAGCTCACCAAATTCAGGCATACCCATTACTAGGTACAGCATTAGGGTGGTTTGTGTCACTATATAAGTGGAGGAATATTAGGTACGTAGGTAAGGCCGTATATACTAATAAAGTACCTGCATGTGCATTTAGAGGCTACGGTAATCCTCAAGTAACATGGGCTGTTGAAACAGTAATTGACGAGCTTGCTGAAGAGCTAGGTATAGATCCTGTAGAGTTTAGACTTAAGAACTACAAAGGTAAAGGCGAGATATTCTGGGGTCAAGGACCAACTGTCAGATCTATAATAAGGAGTGATGGAGTCCCTGAGTTAATGGATGTTGGTAGAAAGTGGATTGGTTGGGAAAGGAGGGATAAACTACCTAAGACTGGTAGGTTTAGGAGAGGTATTGGTGTAGCTAGAGGATTCCACACATCAGGTGCTGGAGGACCTATTTCAGGGTCAACCATAGACTACACTGGTGCAGTAATCAAAGTTAATGAAGATGGAACTATAGATTACATAACGGCTCTACAGGATCACGGTGGTGGAACAATAGATGCTCACGTTAAGATAATAGCAGAAGAACTTCAAGTACCACCTGAGAAAATAAACGTAGTACCTGTTGACACATCAATCACGCCTTACGATGTCTGTACACATGCCTCGAGAGGGGTTTATGTGGGTGGTGAAGCAGCTAGAAGGGCTGCTCGGGAAATTAAGAGGAAGATAAAGGAGTTAGCTATGAGGTATTTTGAGCAGGAGTATAAGGAGAGACCAGTAAACTTTGAAGCTATTAGGATGAAATATGATCCTGAAGTCAATGACGCGGTAATATATGTTGAAGGTACCAACATGAGGATAACTTTAAGTGAATTAGCTAAATTAGCATGGCAGAAGAATTGGGGAACATTAATTGCTAGCGTAACTTATAGATCAACAGTAGCGCCACCAAGCTTTACTGTATACTTTGTTGAAGTTGAAGTAGATACTGAGACGGGTATTGTAAGGCCTATTAGGGTATTCGCAGGTGCCGATATAGGTACAGTAATTAATCCTGATTTAGCAGCAGGTCAAATTCATGGAGGCTTCATAATGGGATGGAGTTGGGCTACGTTAGAAGACACAGTGTATGATGCTGAGACGGGTGAATTACTTAATAAGGGTTTAGTAATAGACTACAAGATACTGACAGCCCAAGATACACCAAAACTGAAGGACTTCTACGTATACTTTGCACATACGTATGAACCGACAGGACCTTACGGAGCTAAGGGAATAGGTGAGGCTGCAGCTAATCCAGTACCAGCTGCTATAGCTAATGCTATAGCTAATGCCCTAGGTATAAGATTTTACGAGTTACCAATATCACCTGAGAGGATTCTTGAAGCATTAAGAAGGAAGGAGAGGGGATGATAAATGAGCGAGATACGCATTAAACCATCAATAATAAACTACTTTAACACACGAATAATACCCATAGAATTTGAATACTTTGAGCCTAAATCCCTAAGTGAGGCCTTAGAATTACTCGATAAGTTCGGTAAGGAGGGTAGGATATTAGCTGGTGGTACTGACTTAATAGTTCAAATGAAGATCCGTAGGAAGACACCTAAATACGTGATAAACATAAAGAAGATACCTGAGTTAGCCTTCATAAGGATGGATGATGACGGATTACGTATAGGTGCTGCAACTAAATTGAGGGCATTAGAGAAGTCTGGTGTAGTGAGGAGGTACTATCAAGCTCTATATGAGGCCATAAAATCTATGGCTTCGGTTCAAATCAGGAATATGGGAACGATAGGTGGTAATTTGTGTAATGCTTCTCCTGCAGCTGATACTGCACCACCACTCATGATCTACGAAGCAAAACTAAAACTAATAAGTAAGAAAGGTGAAAGGCTAGTACCGATAACAAAATTCTTCAAAGGACCAGGCATAACCGTGTGTGAACCCAATGAGTTATTACTGGAGATAATAATTCCTAAACCTCCTACAGAAAGGTTTGGTTCTAAATTCATAAAGATAGCTAGGACATCCATGGATTTAGCTAAAGTAAATGTAGCTGTAGCTATTAAACTGAGTGATGACATGAAGAGTATAGAGGATGTAAAGATAGCTTTAGGTTCTGTAGCACCAACCCCCATAAGGGCCTATAGTGCTGAAGACTTCTTAAAGGGTAAGGAATTCATTGAAGAGAACGTAGAGAAGGCAGCAGAAATAGCGTCAGCTGAGACTAAACCCATAACGGATGTTAGATCAACAGCATGGTATAGAAAGGAGGTTTCGAAAGTCATTGTAAGAGATGCCTTAACTGAAGCATATAGGAGAGCCAAGGGGGTGAGATAAGTGAAGACAAAAAGAATAAAGTTTAAGTTAAATGGTGAAGTAGTAGAGGTTGATGTTGAACCTAATGAGTTGCTACTTAACGTTCTAAGAGAAAGATTTCACTTGACAGGAACGAAATATTCATGTGGATTAGGCGAGTGTGGAGCATGCACAGTTTTAGTTGATGGTGAACCCGTATTAGCATGTCTGACATTGGCTGTTGATGTTGATGGTAAGGAGGTAATAACCATCGAGGGTTTAGCAAAGAATGGTGAGTTAGACTCCATACAGAGAGCGTTTGCTGAGGAAGGAGCCATTCAGTGCGGATTCTGCACACCAGGATTCATAATAGTCACTAAGGCATTACTTACTGAGAATCCTAATCCAACAGAGGAGGAGATTAGGGAGTACATTAGAGGTAATCTATGTAGATGTACAGGCTATGTAAACATAGTTAAGGCAATAAAGAGGGCTTCTGAGTACTATAGACAAAATTTAAGGTAGTTTTTGAAAGTGAGTTGAGTAATTGATACTTAACACTTAATTTTCCATATTCAACAGGAATAGTGGGGTTCCACATGGGTAGTTTAAAAGGTAGGGATATAATATCTGCTCTTGACTTCACGAGAGATGAAGTAGAACATCTCTTTAAGCTAGCAGAACAGTTGAGGGAAGAAATTAAAGAGAGGAACATCTTAGATTACGCTAAGGGTAAGTTAATGATTACAGTATTCTTAGAGCCAAGTACTAGGACTAGGTTAAGCTTTACATTCGCCATGATAAGACTCGGGGGTACCGTTATTGATTTTGGACCCGAAGCAGCATCCAGTAGGGCTAAGGGTGAATCCTTCGAGGATACCATGAGAATGGTGGATGGTTATGATCCTGACATAATAGTACTTAGGCAGAGAACGCCAGGTTATGCAGCGCTTGCAGCAAAGATATGTAAAGCTCCTGTAATTAATGCTGGTGATGGATGGAATGAACACCCAACACAAGCACTTCTCGACGTATATACTACATGGAGGGAATTCGGCAGGGTTGACGGTATAAAGGTAGGCATTATGGGTGATCTAAAATATGGTAGAACACCAAGTTCACTCTCATACTTACTTTCGAAGTTTAACAATATAACAATATATTACATAGCACCTGAAGTACTACAGATAAGGGATGAGGTTATAGAGAAAATTAAGGGTAAGGTCAAGTACTATAAAGTATCAAGACTTGAGGACGTTATTGAAGAACTCGATGTATTGTACGTAACTAGGCTACAGAAGGAGAGACTGCCAAGCCCTGAGGAATACGAGAAACTTAAGGGGCTCTATAAGGTTGATAGGGAACTACTCTCAAAATTCAAGAAAATACCCATAATAATGCACCCACTACCAAGGGTTTGGGAGCTAGATACTAGTGTAGATGAATTGCCGCAGGCTAAGTACTTTGAGCAGGCTAAGAACGGACTTTATATAAGAGCTGCGTTAGTAAAAGAAATACTTGGTGTTTAAGACTAAATAGTTACTTCCTCTCTAACTCCTCTACAAACTCTGATAACAATTCAATACCTCTAACCAATCTCTTTTCTTCCTGCGTAACGAACGTTACCCTTAGATGGTTCTTACCCTCATTACCAAATATACTTCCGGGTAACATTACTACAGCCTTATTCTCAGCCAATTTATACGTAAAGGCTATATCATCCATTTTTAATTTCTCAAGGTATGAGCTCATATCAGGGAATAAATACATGCTTGCATTAGGTTTCCATATCTTAGCTTCAGGCAGATACTTCCTGAACGCCTCATATGCAGCATCTCTCCTTGACCTATAAATGGGCATTACTTCCTTAAGGTACTTATCCTTTATTCCGTTCCTTAAAGCAACTAATGCGAATAATTGCGACGGTACAGGTGATGTTATGCTTAAATAACCTTTAAGCTTCATAGCCTGAAACACTACCTCCTTAGGACCGTAAAGATACCCTAATCTAAACCCTGGTATTGCTATGTCTTTGGAGAATGAATTAACACTTATTACTACCTCAGAAGCTCCTGGGAACTTCTGAATCCATACATGCTCACCCTCATACACTATGTGTTTATATGCTTCATCATATATTATCCATACATTCTTCTCTACTGCTAGGTCGACAAGTAGTTTGGCTATTCTCTCATCAATCACTCTACTAGTTGGATTATCGGGACTTGCAAGAAGTACTGCCTTAATACCTTCATTAAATGCTCTCTCAATACATTCCTCACTAGGCTGGAAGCCCTTCTCAACTGTTTGTGGACATGTTATTGGTTTTAACCCTAAGTACTTCAGTAAACCCCAATAAACACTATACGATGGATCAGGTACTAGTATTTTGTCTCCAGGATCTCCAACTACGTTTAAAGCAAGAAATACTGCCTCAACGCCTCCTGTGGTTATTAGTATGTTTTCAGCATCTACATCAATACCTCCATACTTCTTTAAATCTTCAGATATTGCTTCACGTAATTCAAATAAACCCTTAGTTGGTACATACCTTGAATAATTAAATGGATTTCTCCTAAATTCCTCAAAGAACTTTTCAATAGCCTCCTTAGCTGGCGGAAGTCCTGGCTGACCCGCTGAGTAATTGTATACGTCCCTACCTTGACGTCTTAACTCATCAACAAGAGCTACAAGCTTTCTATGTGGTGAATATTCGATCTCTTTAACTCGTTTAGATATATTTAACATTATCCCACCTTCACCTCATGCGGTGCATACTAACTCTTAGTACAATTAATTTTACTAAAGCTGCTCTATTTAAGGTTAATCTTACCGTAATTATACTTACTTATCTATCTTCTGTATATTCCTATCTAGTTCATAGCTTATAGGAACATACTTTATTCTGCATCCCTTAAGACTCCGTTCCAACACGCTATGAAGCGATGATATCCTTGTTGAATTACCTGAAACCATTATTATCTCTATGCATATGTTATTTAAGTGTGTATGAATGTAGCTATGAATTATATCTCTATATTTCTCTATTATAGGTAGTAGTGACGTTCTTTCGTATTTACCCATAAGAATCATTATACCTTGACATTGATGAGGTGTTAAGTAATGAATGTGATCTTGAAGAAAGTCTCTTAGTGCTTTCTCTATAAGGCTTGATCTATTAATGCCAAGCTTACTAGCTAACTCATCAAGAATGTCAGCAAGTATGTAAGGTATTGATATCCCAAACCTTCTCTTACCTCTTTCCATCCCCCTAACCTCTACCCCTAGATATTGACTTTGAGGAAATTAAAATAATTAATTATTAATTCATGAACTTAAAGAATTAAAACATTACCCCCTTATCTCCTTGTAAAACTTGTAACCGAGGAAGAATGGAATTAATGACACATAACCCAGTACTCCATCGATTCTAAGCAGGTTGTCTACTACATTATTAAGTTTTAATTCTTCATTAGTTATGATCGCATCAACGGCATAAGCTAACGTCGCTAAGACTTGAAGACTCATAATAATTACTGCTAACCCTCCGCCTACAAGTAGGGAGGCTATGCTTAAGACCATATTTCCTCTCATTAAGTAGTATGCTGAGGCATTATATGTTAGCCCTATCGATATTAATACTATGCCTAACCAGGGATCTTGAGGTATGAAGCGTTCTAGGATAGCTGTATTGTTAATTAATGAAGTTACGATCCAATTGTATATGCATAGAGATCCTGATGCTATGTATGTTAGTCCAAGAATAAAAGCGAAGAGTGATGCCGCAATTAATAAAGACTTATTCTTAACCATGATGATCAGCCTATCAGTATTCCACCTATGCAGGAGATTATTAATGCAAGTACGTAAGCTAAAATCACTTGATATAATGCGGTTATGATGGCATATTTCATGCCTAGTTCACTACGTATGCTAGCTAAGGTCGCTATACATGGCACATATACTAAAACGAACACCATGTAAGTAAAGCCACTCAATGGCGTAAATACATGAGAAAGTACCTCACGTAGAGACTCCTCACTAGCACCTAATAGTACACCTAAGGATCCTACGATAATCTCTTTAGCTATGAATCCAAAGATTAAAGCTGCTGTAGTACGCCAATCCCACCCCATGGGTGATGTGAGAACACTAAAAGCCTTACCTAAAACCCCTATCCAACTTTCACTTAATATGTCAGGATTTTCTAGAGCTTCAGGACCTAAGTAGCCTGATGGCCCAGTAACCGATAATAACCATACTATAATGACGCCTACGAATATCACAGTTCCCGCCTTAATGAGGAAGTGCTTAGTCCTCTCCCATGTCTTCATTAATACGTTATCCACTCTTGGGACTAAGTAAGGTGGTAACTCCATTATGAACCCTGTTGTTGGACCTCTAAGAATGGTTTTCCTGAAGAACAAACCCATAATGAGAGCCAGTACTATGCTTAACCAATACATGCTAGTTACGGCAGCTGCTGCATAAGCACCCATTACAGCACCAGCTATTGTTAAGTAGACAGGCAATCTAGCACTACATGATGAGAGTGGAGCTATTAATGCTGTGACCTTCCTGTCTTTCTCGTCTTCAATAGCCCTAGTAGCCATTACTGCGGGTACGTTGCATCCGAACCCCATTATTAGAGGTATAATGGACTTACCAGGTAGTTTAAACTTATGGAGTACTTTATCAATAACAAACGCTAATCTGGCAAGGTAGCCGATGTCTTCCAGGATTGATAATACGAAGAAGAAGAGAGCAATCACCGGGAGGAAGACTAAAACAGCACCTACGCCAGCTATTACACCATCAGCTAATAACGATGTAAGCCAAGTAGGCATAAATCCTAGACTCTTAACCCAATCTCTAAGCACACCGTTTATTAAAACGTCAATACCATCACTTAATGGTGCAGATAGCTCAAATGCAAACCTGAAGAGTAGGTACATTATTGATAACGCTAATGGTATTCCCAACACCTTATGTGTTAAAATAGTATCAAGGATATCGGTTACGTTCATCTTCGCCGTTAGAGATATATGCTTAGTAACTAGCCTAGCGATCTCTATAGCCCTCTTAAACTTTACTTCAGTAACGTACTCCTCAATATCACCAATGATCTCTTCAGCCTTACGTTTTAACCTCATTAGTTCAGTAAGCATAGTATTATCTACATACCTCCTAATCTTTGTAGTAACGTCCTCATCACCCTCGAGAAATTTAATTGCTAACCATCGTGGTGGATACTTTACAGTAAGCTCGTGTGAAGCCCTTACTAAGATTTCCTTTACTTCCGATATTATTTCTTCTAAGTCCTTGCCGTAGCTTACTACTTTAACTCTTGATGTTCTCTTCTTTATTGAGTTTATTATTGACTTTCTTAACTCCTCGATGCCTACATTAGATACGGCTATTGTCGGTATTACTGGCACGCCTAAGATCCTCTCGAGCTTATCATGCAATATTTCATAACCTTCACTCCTAGCTATGTCCACCATGTTAAGGGCAATAACTACGTTAGCTTCTAATTCCATTATTGAAAGTACTAAGTATAAGCTTCTCTCAAGATTAGCTGCATTAGCTATTATGACAACCACGTCAGGCTTCTCTTCAATTATGAAATTACGTGCTATTAATTCATCAATACTATATGCAGTTAAGCTATAGATACCTGGTAAATCAACAACCTCAATTTCTGCATTAATTTCTTCAGATCTAAACCTACCAACTTTCTTCTCAACAGTTACACCAGGCCAATTACCTACCCAAGCTTTACCCCCAGTTAACTTATTGAATATTACTGATTTACCGACATTAGGAATACCGACTATTGCAGCAGTATACTTAAGCTTCCCAGTAGTTACATTACCCATGACTAACAACCCTTACTAAGATCTTCATTGCTACACCAAAACCTAAAGCAACCCTCCTACCTACATTCCCTGTTAATGGGTCTATGAGAGATACTATGGCTGGACCAGGACCAGGGGACTTTACTACTCTAATATGGGCACCCTCATAAAGGCCCAAGTCCCTCAACCTTCTAATCAATCCATGACCTCCGACAATCCTAACTATCTGAACTAACGAACCCTCCCTTGCATAAGCTAGTGGTACTAATTCTTCATTACCTCCTTTACTAGTACGCATGACGCTTCAGCCCTTCTAATACTCAAGGGTAACCCCTTCGTAACAACCTCAATGGGATCACCTAATGGAGCTGCCCTTAACACTTTAATTACACTTCCTGGCACTATTCCCATATCTAAGATACGCCTCCTAATCATCCCCTTACATACTATTGTCTCTACTACGTACTCCTTTCCTATTTCAGCATTAGATAGAGGTATTAATGCATCACTGGATTTCTTAGTCTTAAGTACTGACATCTTTCTTCGCCTGTTAGGTTTCCCTAACCTAACTTATGAAACGATATTTTTAAACATTATTTTGAGCTGTAGCACAGAAATATTTAAGTAATGTACATTTGTATTGATTTATAATTAAAAATTTTGTGTAATTATTTAGGCTAAATACCGTAGCGTAATTTCCTAGCCATATTTACTAATTCTGGGTGGACGAACTCGCCGTTCTCAATGATTTTCTCACCATCACCCCATACTGTCGGTGATAAGCATATACCGTCAGTGTGGGATGCTGCTGATCCTAACTTACCTTTAAATGTTGATGACTGGGACCCTAGACCCCACTCTACAACGCCCCATACCCTCTCATCCTCAAGTATGTTACCAGTTAGTTTAGCTCCTGGGTTACAGCCGTAAGATATGTGTGCTATTCTAAACATTCCTGGATCATTGAATGATTTAAGCCAGGATTCAAAGATTTTCGCTTCAGGTCCTCCCTCGATCTTAACTACCTTACCATCTCTTACGTACAACTTTATAGGGTTTTTAAGGAGGCCTAGCTCCTCAGGAGGCCATACGGATCCATCAAATACTATTACGCCGTTGATGCTGTCTTCAATAGGCGCCCAATCAACCTGGCCAAATAGCATATACTCTCCGGGTCCTGATACTTCACCTTCAACTAGTACTGGCCTATTAGGATCGTTCTCAAATTCAACATCCATACCTGCCGGTGACGTAATCCTCATATGTCTTGACTTCCTAGTTATTTCAGCAAGCTTTCTTTGGAACTCATAGAGTAACTCTATGTTAACCTTACCTATATTCCTAACCATCATGTCTGTATCCATACCTACTAAGCATATGTATCTAGTCTTACCTACCCTCATAGCCTCCTCATAAGGTGTTGAGTAGAGCAGCCATGACCTATTGAATTCTATCCATACATCGGATTCAGGTAAAGCTGCCTTAAGTACCTTTAATGGCAGGTATGGATCGGCAGCCTTACCTACTGCTGGCGGTGCCTTATACCATAACACTATAGGTTTAGCGCCGAGTTGTGCAACTGCTTGTGCGGCTGCCTCAACAACTCTCCAATCACTTCCTGTATCAGCTGTTATGACTACTTCTTCGCCCTCCTTAACCTTCATTACATCCCTAACAAGCTTAAGAGCAGCGATAGCTAATTCTAAATCAAGTCCTTGAGGCAAGGATGAATCACCTCCTCACTAAAACGTTGAATAGTCCTAACTTAACTATTGCCTCAGCCACCTTTATAGCTGCACCTGAAGGATCAATCACAGGTACTTTAACTCTATCCTGAACTTTCTTAGCCATACCCGCCAACCCCGTACATCCTAAGATGATTACGTCTGCTCCATCCTCACTTAATGCTTTCTTACTTTCCTCAACGAGGTAATTAATAACAGCAGCTCTTTCCCTATCTATTTCCATAACACCTAGGGGTATACTCCTAACACTGGTGCTAGGTTCTCACTAATAATTGCTGTAGGTGTGGTTGGTTTAGCATTACTAATTGGTATACCGATAGGGCTTGTTGCAGGATATTTGGGCGGCCGTATCGCTACAGTACTAATGAGGATAACGGATATGTTTCTAGCATTCCCACCATTACTTCTAGCCATAGCTCTAGCGGCTGCATTGGGTAGGGGGCTTGTGAATGTGATAATAGCATTAGCTATTTCTTGGTGGCCTTGGTATGCAAGGTTAATCTATGTCCAGGTTAATTCAATAAAGAATTTACCATATGTTGACGCTGCTAGGATTATAGGTCTAACACCTGTCAGGATAATGTTGAGACATGTCCTTCCTAATGCATTAACTCCTGTTACGGTTCAAGCAGCTCTTGACATGGGTTCAGCAATACTTGAGGCAGCTGGACTTAGTTTCTTAGGTGTTGGGGTTAAGCCGCCAATACCAGAGTGGGGTTTATTAGTAAGTGAGGGTTGGACATCAATTAATATTGCCTGGTGGATTAGCTTATTCCCTGGTTTAGCAATCCTAATTACCGTGATAGGATTTAACTTACTTGCTGATGCTGTACGTGAAGCCATGGATCCGAGATTAAGGAAGGCAATAATTATGAGGAGGGTGTGAACGTGATGCGCAATAATACAATCTTAGAAGTTAGAAACTTAAGCGTGAACTACATCACTCTCGAAGGAGTGATTAAGGCTGTAAGGAATTTATCGTTTAAGCTATATGAAGGGGAATCCTTATGTGTAGTAGGGGAGTCTGGTTCTGGAAAGTCAACCGTTGGATTAGCTATAATTAGGGCGTTACCGTCGAATGCCGTAATAGTTAATGGAGAAGTAATTCTCGAAGGTAAGGACTTGCTTAAATTGAGTGATGAGGTAATGTCACGAGAGATTAGGGGTAAGAAAGTATCAATGATATTTCAGGATCCTGCGGCAACATTTAATCCCTTATTCACTATAGGTCAAACACTTTCTGATGTAATAAAATATCATTTAGGGATCAAGGATAAGCGTGAGCTTAATAAACGTGTCATAAATATGTTACGTACTGTTGGTCTACCTGACCCCGAAAGGGTGGCTAGGTCTTACCCGCATGAATTAAGTGGAGGTATGCTTCAGAGAGCTGCTATTGCTGTAGCCCTCTCCACAAATCCGAGAGTTCTCATAGCTGATGAACCAACAACAATGCTTGATGTAACCCTTCAGGCACAAATACTCGATCTCCTAGCTAAGCTCAAGGAGGAGTTTAATCTATCAATGATATTCATCACACATAACTTAGGCGTGGCCGCAGAAGTATGTGATAGAGTGCTAGTCATGTATGCAGGAATAGCTTTTGAATTAGGTCGCTGTACTGATGTCTTACTAAATCCGTTACATCCGTATACCAGGAAATTGCTTGAATGTGTCCCTAGAGCTCATAGGAGGGTTGAGAAACTTAAGTATATACCTGGCATGTTACCAGATCCGAAAAACTTGCCTGCTGGTTGCCCGTTTGCACCTAGATGCGATGAAGCTATGGAGGTATGTAGGAAGTCATTACCTAAGCTAATAGAGGTCAAGCCGGGTCATAAAGTAGCCTGTCATAAATACTTATGAGGAGGTGAACATGCTTGAAACTCCTTGAAGTTGTTAACTTAAGAAAGTACTTCCCGATTAGGAGAGGCATACTAGGAAGAGTTGTTGGTTATGTGAAAGCAGTTGACGGTATATCATTTCACATTAGCGAGAATGAAGTCTTTTCACTAGTGGGAGAGTCGGGTTCTGGTAAGACCACTGTTGCTAGGTGTATACTAAGGCTCTATGAACCTACTGATGGAAGGATATTACTTGAGGGTAAGGACATAACTAAACTTAAAGGTAAGGATCTTAAGAGTTACCGAAGAAAAGTACAAGCAGTATTCCAAAATCCCTTCCTGTCACTCAATCCGAGAATGAGGATAGTAGATATAGTTGCTGAGCCCCTTCTAGCACATATGAAAATTAGTCGTGATGAGGCTAGGAGAGAAGCTGTTGAGCTACTTGAGAAGGTGGGATTATCTTCCTCATTAGCTAGGAGGTTTCCTAGTGATCTTAGTGGCGGGCAAGCACAGAGGGTAGCTATAGCTAGGGCTTTAGCACTCAAACCTAGACTCATAATCTTAGATGAACCAACGTCAGCGCTTGACGTGTCTGTACAGGCGCAAATACTCAATCTATTAGATGACCTAAGAAAGGAATTTAAGTTATCATACTTGTTAATATCCCATGACTTATCTGTTGTTAGATACATAAGCGATTACGTAGCAGTTATGTATTTAGGGAAAATAGTTGAGAGCGCACCAACAGAGAAGTTATTTAGTAATCCTTTACATCCATATACTAAAGCATTATTATCAGCAGTACCTGAACCAGATCCTAGACTTAAGAAGTTAAGAAAGAGGATATCACTACCTGGAGAACCACCAAGTGCTATAAATCCACCATCAGGTTGCAGACTACATCCTAGATGCCCATACGCTACTGAGAGATGTAGAAAGGAAGAACCAGAGTTAAAGCGCATGGGCGGTAATCACTACGTTAGATGCTGGCTCTTATAATCCCATTCTCAATGTAGAGGTCAACATAGTGATTTCAGTAAAAAATTTAATTGAGCTCATATACCTAACACTCAGGGTGTTGGGGCCCGTCGTCTAGCCTGGTTAGGACGCCGCCCTTACGAGGCGGAGGTCCGGGGTTCAAATCCCCGCGGGCCCACCAAAGTAAGTTTAGATACTTACCCATTACACTATATCTGCTTAACTCTAATTACATTACCTTCCAACCTTAATACAGGGCATACCTTACGTAACATGTTTTCATCCTTGAGTATCTTAATGAGTCTTCTTTCATGACTTCTTAGGACCTTGCTAACCATTCTTGGGTAGTATGTTAACGTGTCATCACATATGTAGTTATTCGTACATATCACTTTGTAGAAGATACTATCTAGGTGGTCTAAGCTTATTGGACCGTACTCCTCTACGTATTTGTATATCTCATACAATGTTGGCCTTAATGCTACCTCACCTTTCAATAAGTAGATACCACAACAATCAGGTGATGTGTGTATACTGTATAAGCCCTCCTTACATGTCGCGAAACTTACTCCAATGCGTTTTAATTCATTAGATAGGTTTATGTACTCACGTAGTAAGTCCTCTAGATCTATCTTAACTATTCCTGGCTTATTCATTAATGAGTATCGCTGTAAGCTTACCTTACCCTTAAGACCTAACATTCTTAATAGCTTATCCATATTGTTAGGTTCAAGCCTTAGACCTTCAGCAATTACGTGTTTAACATTTAAGTCCTTGAATACATTGACTAGCTCCCTAACATCGGGATAGGTACTTATGTATGGTATGAAGGGTGATAACCTAATGACTATAGGTAGATCTGTAGAAGCTATATCACTTAATGCTTTAAGTCTCTCACTTGGCAGTGGAGCATTTGCTTCAAGGAGTTTAGAGATAGAAACATTAATTGTAGTTATGGATACTTGAAGTATAGCTAGAGACCTATCTAATAATTTCTTAATTACATCATACCACGGCCTCTTAGTGTAGAGAATGCCTTTAGTGTTTATGATTATTGGGTATTCCCATTTAAGACATTCTTTGAGAATAGTTAGTGATGCTTTGACTTTAACTTCCAACGAATGGAAAGGGTCGGAGAGTGTTGATAATCTTAAGGGGATAGGTTTTAGTTGCTTCCTAATCACGGATCTCATAAATTTCTTAATTAAGGTTATTGCAGAGTCGTTAGTACTTACTGATAACGTTCTCCAATACCACTTACTATAACAATACCAACATCTAAAATTACAAGACGTGTAGGGTTCTGCTCTTAATAGGGAATAGCAGTACGGTGATATGTAATTACTGACGTTAATTACTAATGTTGAAGTCATAATTTAGAACCTACACTCCTTAGGATCGTATCTACGACCTTATGAATTACCTCAGCATAATTCTTAGGTAGCAATTTAATGTAGTCATTAATAGCCTTTAAGCACCCATCAATAATGTCCCTTACATCCCTATACCCTAAAACATCGTATCTTAAACCTTGAATATAGGTTGCTAAGTTATCGGATAACTTTATGAGTACTGCCTCAATAGTTCTTAATTCATTTAATTCCTTCAACTCCTCACTAAACTCGTTGAGCCCCAACTCTTCCAGAGCTACTAAATCAAGTTTATCAATACTTGGTACTCTATCTTTAACCCACTTAATAATATCGCCTTCAATTGCTTCAGGTATATCGTGTATTAGAGCTAATGTTAATACCTTATCTAAATTGATATGTAGACCATCCCTAATTAATGCCCTACCCATGAATAGCGCTAAGATAGCTACTAAGAATGAGTGTTCAGCAACGGTCTCAGCAATAGATGGTGGTACACCCCTTAACAACCATCCAGTCCTAGGTAGGTTACCTAAACTTACTATCTTCTTTACTGTTTCCTTCATGGAAATACCCTCCTTTCACTATTACTTACCCTAATAAATACCTCAACATATTTGTCAAGACTACTAGTCAGTATTTTAGGTCTTAATACTGCCTCGATCTGGAATAGACCTGCGTAATCGTTCATTACTACATCGATTCTAGCAGGTCTATCGATACCTTTACTCAGGTAAACTTTCTTAACACTTAATGCAGATACTGCATGCATATCCAACTTACCTAGCTTATAAGGTATTCTAGCTCTACCCTCAGCCATATCCGTACCATCAGCTATTTTAACAACACCTGCTTCCATAGTTAACGCTTGCACAGAGGCTTCAGTAGCGTATATTGCATGCATTATTTCCTGCCTTAATGCTACTAACCTTCTTTTATCATCACTGAGAATTATTTCCGGCAGTAATCTATCAAGTATGTCTTTAGCTAGTAAGGCACCTAATAATTCATGATTATCTCTATGTATAGCATTGCCTATGTCATGAAGATATGAAGCCATCAAGACAACTAATTTTGCCTCATCAACGCTTCGAGCAGTTCCGTTAACTACTGTAGTAGGTCTTAAACCAGCACTTAATAATAACTCAAAAAGCTCTAGAGATGACCCAGCAACTATTCTGGAGTGAACTATTCCATGATCATTATACTTAAGTCTACTTACAGCCATAACATTAGACATGCTTATGAGCTCCTGAACTTCTTCATCATTTTCTAAGAGATTATATGCTCTAAGGAGTAATTCTGAACCCCTAACATGCTTATAGACCAAGTCAGGACTTACCACGATCATTAATCACACACTATATACTTTTAGGCTCCGAGCTTAAGTTAATATATCATAATCGCGTATGAAATCCTTCACATACTATACTAGTATTTAAAGCCTCGAAGTCCTTTAAATTATGGATGATGAGGAAGAGCCGAGATGACTTGATGAATTAATTATCCTCAACTGACTTAATAGACCTAAGTTAAGGTTTTAGCGTATCAAATATCACTTATTTGGATGACCGGAGTTACCGGCGCTGAGACGTGATGAGCCTAGACCAGAGGGACTTATAGCTCAACATGCTTTTCTGCATTAGTTTGTACGTAGATAAATGCTGCAATACAGATTACAGTCCATAAAATGGTGAATAAGGCATG
>Ga0190363_1000967_pt1 | contig 17216 bp, 18 predicted proteins | sample 48721867_MG_FD_161272 | JGI IMG/M metagenome (GOLD analysis project Ga0190363, IMG submission 161272) | Hydrothermal vent microbial mat bacterial communities from Southern Trench, Guaymas Basin, Mexico - 4872-18-6-7_MG | ecosystem: Environmental > Aquatic > Marine > Hydrothermal vents >... | reverse complement strand
CTCACTATTTCTGGTATCATTGATATTAAGACCTATTGCAGGATACGTAGCCGATAAGACTAGTAGCTACCTTGCTATGTCAATAGGTGCGCTATTTCTCGCTATATCATCATTAGTGTATATGTATTCAAAAGATTTCAACATTTTACTTGTTGGAAGACTTATTCAAGGAGCTGGTAATGGTTTCTTCGTATCTCCATCAATCACAGCTGTGGCGATTATAGCTGGAAAGTATGCTGGAATGGCTTTAGGATTAAGATCAATGATAATATCTATGACTGGTATAGTTGCGCCACCCATAGCTGGTGCTATAACTGATTTACTAGGTTATACACCGGTATTCACGATAACACTTGTATTAGCTTTAATTACATCAACTATATGTGGTATAGCATTTAAATATGAGGTTAAAACTGCTGATTCCAACGTTATTAATACTAGATCAACAGCTAAATGGAGAGATGCAATAAACCTCATAGTTATGTTATCTTTTCTAATAACCATAATAGGTGGAGGGATATTTTCAAGTTTATCAGGGATATTACAAGCACATTATAGGGATATAGGATATGAGGCTAAGATTTATGGATACTTTATGATGATGTTTGGTCTAAGCAGTACTGTATCTAGATTCTTAGCAGGAAAATTAGTAAGTAAAAAACATCCAGCAAAAATAGCTATTGTAGGGTACGTGTTAATAAGTTCATCTATGATAATATTGTATTATAATTACTACATACCTTGGAGCTATATATCGGCGATAGTTTATGGAATTGGGATAGGACTTACTGTTCCTACATTACAATTCCTAGTAATATCAAGTGTAGACAAAAGCGTTGCTAATAGGGCTATGTCTATCTATGCCATGGGCTTCGATATTGGGGGTTTAATTATGCCATTGCTTTTAAGCCATGCGGCTTCATTGTATGGCTACTCATATGTATACTTTTACCTTTCTGTACTACCATTTGTAGCCGTAGGAGCATTAATGATCATACTATACTACCAAAAACAATGATGGATACAAATAGTTAGCACTATGGTTCTATATCGAAGGGTATCTCGAGAAGTTGTTTAGATTTTCTAAAACGTGGTTTCCTTAATTTTATCCTACCTATGCATTTAGAGCTCCTTGTATGTTCCTTATTGCAAGCATTAATATTCCATATACTACCATCAACATCATACACTATTGTTATATAAAGAGTTTTAACATCTGGAGGCACTGGGAATAAATCATATATTATGTTACCATAAGTTCTTTCAGCCTCTTCTCTAGACATAACTTTAACTTCTATAGGTAATCCCTCTTCTATTTTCTTATTAGCTAACTCTTCTATAGCACTAATTTCCTCAGGTGTGGGTTTTCTATTAAACTTCACGGTTAGTCTACCATGTTTCCCTTTAACATAAGTACTTGCCGTCCACATAGCATCTTTACCTAATATCTTCACGACTGCTCCTTTAAGTATGTGTAATGCTGTATGCGTACGAACTTCCTCTGGATAATCATCAATACAACTCATAACCACTACCACTAATCGTACTCAACTAGGCTAAAATTAAGTATTACTTGTATTAGTTGTATTCTTCTAGCACAATATGATACATAGAATACACAAAATTATCGTATATTATCAAGTATTATTAAAAATTATGTATTCATTTAGAAAATTCGCTAACTATAATTATATTATACCTTTGCTAAGATGTCAAGCCTAAGTTCATGAATTCCTTAATTAAGTCTATCACGGGTTTTTCTAGTTCTTCATACGGTATATTCGCTTCTTTACTAATTTTCTCTATAATCTCCTTAACTGTTAATTCGCCATTACATAGACTCCATACATATAATGCTCCAGCTGTCATTGAAAAGACGTGTTCTTCGTCAAGTGCTACGAAATATTCGTTATCGTTTGCTTTACCTATAAGTTCTCCCTTACGTTGAGGCTTATATCCTAGAATATCCTCTTTACTCATAGTACTCACCTTCTACTTTTACGATATCCTCCACGTGTATAAGTTCCTGGAAATCTTCTTGAAGACCTGGAACTTTGAGGCACCTTAGGCGTATTCTCTGGTATTTCCTCACTACCAGGTACTTCTTCACCTGATACCTCGGTTATACTTCCACGTGAACCTACATTTAATTGCACTTCCCCACGGTAACTTGTAGTCCATGCACCCTCTATTTCTACTGCTTCACCTTCATGTATGGTACCAGCTTTATCTCCCCAGAGTGTTAGCTTCACTCTACCTGTTTCGTCACCTACAATAGCATTGCTTATGGTTCTTGGACCTTTTCTCGTTTGAATTATTCTTGGTTCGCCTGCTTCTATTACTCTTACTTTTAGAGAAAGGTTGTTCATTCCAGGTTTTAGTTCAGATATTTTTACTTCTTTCTTACTCAATTCTACTCAAACTCTTATGTCTTATACGGGTGTGTTAGGTAAGCTACTAGTTGTAAGGTATATAAACTTGCTGTACCAATGGTTTCTTAGTCAATCCTATTCCATACAATTCAATTCAACTATTTCAGGTATTCCATATTGCTTAAATATATCCACGATGACCTCTATACATTTGTTGAATTCATCAACACACTTAAGTAGATGTGAAGGACTATTCTTATCTGTTGACCCAAAACGATGGCACGCTATACTAAAGGCGTTATAGCTGATTAAGTTACGTGCTATTTCTTCTTCAACATCATCTTCGGTCTTAATATATACAACTAGTAATGGTTCATAACCTTTACTCATAGTTACATAATCTATATGCCAATGAATTCTCTTGGACCTAGAAATATGTCTTAATATTCTTGCACGAAGTCCCCCACCACCACGAGCACTACCTATGTATACATATATCCCTGGTTCTAGTACTACTTCTCCTAACGAACCTACTCTACCCTTGAACCCATGTTTAAGCTTAAATACTAAAGCGTACACGCCTTTGCTTCTAGTTATTTCTCTTCTACAGATACTATGCCATTCCAGGAGACTTCTACCTCTACTATACGATTCTTACTTGGTATACTTGATATGAGTACATAGTGAGCCCTATTTCCATAAGGCTTATGTTCTTCAATATTCTTTATTCTTAATGCTATTAACTTGGCATTATCTAGGTTTCTTAACGCTAACATTATACTTGATATAGGAGGTATAGTTACCTTAAGACTAGTAGCTAATATATGTAGTAGTGTTTCAAGTTCAGCTAATCTTAATTGTTGTAGCGTATTTCGCATACCTCTAATTTCATTAAAGAACTTACACAAGTTCGATGGAGCTATCCTTATACAAGTATTAACCATATCACTATCCTTTAGTGGTACTTTCTGTATTGTACGTGTACTATAATATGTTATGGTGTACCTTAAGCTATGATAGGCGTTGCGTAAAGCTTTATTTTTATCACCTTGTATGTAGCCTTCTATTGCTAAACTAAGAGTACTTAATGCTAAGTTCTTGGCTTGTGCAACAGTATACGATGTTACTCTTGGGCCATAGTATATGCTCAAGTTCTTAAGCCTATCATCGCCGCATAGTATTAATGATTCCTTAAATATATTGTGGCATAGTAAATCCCCTTTAGTACATATATCCTTTAGCTTATCTAATTGTAGTAAGAGTGGAGAGATCCTTGGATCGCCGGATAATAAACTCCAAAGGTTACGTGTATCAACTTCTTGAGATGCTACAATAGCTATATTAATATCACTTAATCCATTAACATAATCTCCTCGTGAGATAGATCCATATATTACTACTCCTATAACTCCATTAACCTTACATACGCTTTCCAATATTCTTAATGTTTTATCTCCTATAATTCTCGTAATATTAATTAGTTTTTGAGCCACTACTTCAAAACACCCTTGTTCTAAGTTGGAAGGCTACCAGCTATCTCTATACATACTTGTCTCTGCCAAGTATCTTATAAACTTCGTACACCTTATTCTATTGGGAAAAGAATAGTATTACAGGGGATTACATATTATAATAAAAGTACTAGATAAATATGATAAGCAACTAGATACCTCATACAATGTTGTTAAAGCTAGCCTGCATAATCTAGCTGCTAATAACAAGAAATTATTACATAGGATCAATGATTTATTATCTAGAGCTCATGAAATATTACTACACCCACGACTATATCACATAGTTGTAATATATGATCGAGAGGTAGATATCTTAAAGATCTATCGCTTATCTTCTACACGTATTGTTGGTGCTCGAAGATATGTTGAGCTAGTATTAAGGGTTAAAGTTACAGGTGAGGTAGAGGCAAAAGTTATTGATGACAAAATTGCTGATGCTATTGAAAAGGGATATGTACGTAGAACAATTATTAGTAGAGAATTCTTTGAATGTACGTGTGAAGCTTATCGTTTCAGAAAATACTGTAGAGACATGATTATTGCGCTAACGCTATACCACTATATTAAAATAGAGTTATCAGAAAGCTTAGATCTAAATAGTCTCCTGGTGACAAAACTAATTATTCAATCTATACAAGGAGGTACAGATATTGGTAAGAAAACTTAGCAATCCATGGAGTAAGCTAGAAGATCTAGCAGAACAGTTTCGTAATGGAGATCTACGTAACCCTGACTTACGTTTCAATATCGGATTTCTACGGGGTGGTGAAATTAAACAACAATTTTACTGTGAACAAAGACTACATTACCAGTATCTTAAAGGTGGAGTAAACCTTGAAATAAGAGAGAGTATCGCACGTAGGATAGTCTCCATGGTTTTAGGGGTATCACGTAAACCTAAGGTTACTGGATGGCTGAGGATCCCTCTTATAAGTGTTATAGATGATGTACCATTAATATCCGCACCCGATGCTCTATTAGTCGAAGATACTAGGGTAAAACTAATTGTTAAAGCATCAACAATTACAATTAGCAAAGCTAAACCAAGAATATATGAGGGAGATAAAGCATTAGCCTATCTACACATGTTACTACTGGATGAACTAGGTTTTAACCTCAATAGTACTAGGTATTATATAGTGAAAGGGCCAAGTGAAGAAGTATTTAAAGCTTTAATAGAATTGAGGAATAATGGGAAGATATTAAATACTTACGATAATTTATCAATATACGTACTTGCTCATGATGAAGATTATTCTAGAAAGATTATCTCATGGGCACTAGCTTACTGGAAGAAACTTAGACCCCCTAAACCTAATCCCAGTAAACACAAGTGTACTCATTGCACTTACAAAAATTTCTGTCCATATGCAATTAGATAGCTTTTACTCCACGTATGAACTCCTCTCCACTAATAAATGCCATAGTTTACCCTAGGCTTATCCACAAAGCTCTTATCTAAGTGTACCTATTCTTACAAGGCTCAGAAATGAAGGATCGAGGATTTATGTGATGCCAGCTGCTATTAAGGCGGAAGGACTAGTAAAAAAGTACATTACATGGGAGCGCAGAGGTTTCATACGACGTACAAAGCGGATCGTAGAAGCATTGAAAGGTGTTAGTTTTAACGTTGAACGAGGAGAAGTATTTGGATTACTAGGACCGAATGGTGCAGGCAAGACCACTACCGTAAAGATAATTACAACACTATTATTACCAGATGAAGGTAAAGCAGAGGTTCTAGGTTATGATGTTATAGAGGAAGCCGAAAAGGTACGTGAGGTTATAGGCGTAACCCTTAGTGTAGAGAAAGGATTCTTCTGGAAGCTAACGGGACGTGAGAATCTAAAGTATTTTGGTATGTTACGTGGCCTTAAAGGAAGAGAACTAAACAAAAGAGTAGAATATGTATTAAAACTTGTAGGATTAGATGAGTTAGGTGCTTCAGACAAGCTATATGAAGAATACAGTTTGGGAATGAAAGCTAGACTGGCATTAGCTAGAGCACTACTTCATAACCCACCTGTATTAATACTTGATGAACCCACCATAGGCCTTGACCCAGCTTCAGCTAGAACTATACGTGAACTACTCGTTAGGCTTGCCCGCGAGGAAGATAAAACCGTCTTAATTACAACACATAACATGTTTGAAGCAGAACTAATATGCGACCACGTGGCAATAATTGATAAAGGCAAAATAATAGCTTATGGAACCGTAGAAGAATTAAAGAGAAAAGCAGCTGATAGAATATCAGTAGAATTACTAGTAACCATACCGAAGAACATAATAGATGGTGTTGAAGAAAAAATAATAGCTCTATTAAATATAATGGAGGTAGCATTAGAACCAGTTGAAGGAGGAAAGACCAGAGTTAGAATAGTGGCAAAGCCTGGAGAAGAAGAGTATGTTGTAGAAAAACTAGTTGAATGGTTCTATTCAAACAATATACGAATCCATCAAGTTAGGGTACGGGAACCCTCACTTGAAGACATATTTATAATACTAACAAGAGGTAAGGGTAATGCCAGTTAAAGTTACTGATATACTAAGGGCAGGCCTCTTCGGAACCTTTGCATGGATTAAGAATAATAGGTGGCTTCTCTTCTCAATGATTATCTGGCCTTATCTAACAGCATTCCTATTAATAGCCTTGGGCATGGTCTATGGTAGTCTTGAAACTTATAGAGAGCGTTTAGGTGTATCAAACCCTATTCTCTATATCCTAGCTGGTAGTGGTATAGTTATGTCGAGCCTCTTCATAATCGATACAGTAGCTACTACAGCTCTATATCATAGATGGCTTGGAACACTACCATATCTAATGCTAACTCCTACGAGAATGTATAAGGTATTAGTAATTGAGCCTCTTCCTGGGGCGTTAATATCTAGTACAATGGGTATATTAGCTGTTATACCTGGTGCAGTATACTTTGAAGGCTTCCTTGGCGCATGTAAGCTCCTTATAGTGCTGTTACTCGTTTATATGGGTATGCTACCACTTATAGGGTTATCAGTAATAGTAGCATCAATAACACTTGTGCTAAGAGAGGAATCAAACGTTGCTGCTTTCTTAACACCATTAATATTGCTTGTATCAGGTGTATTCTATCCATTAGAAATTCTACCACAAATACTACAGTATATGTCTAGAATATTTCCTACATCATATATAGTTGAAGCAACTCGCATGATAGCTACTTATACTATACCAGAATTCCGTGCATTGCTCATAGCGGTTTACGCCCTTGTAGCTCTTACCTTAATCTATAATGGTGTTGCAAGTATAGCTCTTACAGGTTCCGAGAGAATGGTTAAAAGGAGTGGGGTGATATAGCATTGACTATGGCTACGCGTATACGTGCTGTGATATGGCTTCATGCACTTAGGCTTTGGAGGTATAGATTCTCGTTTCTAAACAATATATTTACCACAATCCTATGGCTAACAATATTCGTGTTAGGAGCACTCATGTTCATACCTAGAGAACAATGGGGTATTATGGCTCCTATAGCGTTATGGGGTATTATTATGTGGCAATTTCTATCAGCTAGTGTATGGCATATCGGTGGGTGGACATGGTTCTTCGTATCTCAGGGGTTTGTAGAAGAACACCTACTTACTAACACTAGTCCAGCAGCCGTGCTTGTAGGTAGAGCTATTGTAGGGTTAACTGTAACACTTGCCTCGAGTCTACTGGTGGCGTTAGTATTTACTGGCCTAGCAGGACCCCAAGTACTATTAGTTAATAACGTTTTCTATGTAATAATAGGACTAGTATTGTTAGGGGCAATGACTATTTCTTACGGGTTGTATCTTGCTGCAATATCCTTTCGCATAGGTATACCTGGAACTTTACTAGATATCGCGAACTTCATATCATTCATACTAGGTGGGCTAGCAGTACCACTATCAAAACTGCCACTACAGCTAAGAATAATAGCATTATTCATACCTTATGCTCATCCAGCTGAGATAGTGAGATATGGTGTAAGAGGCTTAGAGCCATTATTAGGTCTTGAAGTAGAATTAACGCTGTCAACACTAGTAGCAATAGTTATGGCTTCTATCGCTTACATATTATTCAGATACGTATTAAAGCACGTTAGGAAATATGGAGTAAAGGCCATAGGGAGAATGTAATTCAATAGAGATAAAGCTATACTTATCTAATACCCGTATTTATTAAAGTATTTCTCGAATTGCTCGAAATACTTGAATCCATGATCGGGGTATACTAGTACGTAGTCCCCTTCTTCTATTACGCCTTCGTTAACTAGTTTCCTAAAACCTGCTATCACAGCACCACTGCTAAGTCCTACTGGTATTCCTTCGTGGCGCGCTATGTTTATTGCTTCCTTTATAGCTTTATCTCTTTCAACATCGATAATGTTATCAACCTCAACTAAATGGATCCATTTCATTTCAGTCTCCACGCCAAGATCCTACCTTTACGTGATCACTATCGTAGTCGACTAATAATACTGGAGCATATCTTTGCCAAGTCTCTTAAGAATCTCATATATATGATGACCATCTAGTATAATCATGGTCTTAGCATCAACGAGTAGAGGTTTTATTATCATACCATCCCTAATTATTATATCTGCTAGGTATTCTAAATGACATTCATCTATCCTTTCATGCAGTCTAAGTTTATCAAGAGAAATTACAGCTATTCGTGGTTTAGTGGTCTCTTTGGTTTTCTTTAAGCTTAGCATATTACTACCTTCTTCACAAATAACACTGTTATAGTGTATGAGCTAATACATTAAAAACCTAACGTAGCAGATTAATAATGGAGTGAATAGACAATAACCTTTTATAGTATTAAAGGTAATACTCAGCTACTCAGATACTAAATGGCGCTAAATAAGATGATGAAAGGGTAGGTTGCCGAAGTAGTAAATGACTCCCCATGTGGAGACGCTCCGATGCTGATATAAACCCAGTACTGATACGAGATTAATTCATGAAGTACCTAGAGTGCCCAGAATATTAAAGGCGTATCAGGGTTGAATTCACTAGCTACAACACCGTATACCATGATTAGTAGTAAGATGGATACTGTTGAACTAATCTCCTATATACTCGATGACCGTTTATCACCTATTCTACGTGAATACTTTTCATCAACCCTTTCAATTAATAGTATATCAGTATTACAAAAGCTTTTTGAAAAAGCTGTTAAGGAGTATAGGAATATAGTTGATAAACATAAACCTATATTTATACCACCCAAGCTTATGAAGGGTCTCGGCGTAGATTCTTACTATGTTGATGAACCATTAATTCCCGAAGAAATTGGATGCTGGGTTAATTACGATAAAGACTACGTATATCTAACATACTGGTATAGGTTCCCATACGATATATGGCCTGGCGATGGAGTAGAATATGAGCCTTGGACTATTGTACTTAAACATGAGGATAACACTATAGTAGAGTACCAAACTAGAAGCCATTGGAGAATAGTCCATATTCACCCTAAGGTAGTATTGCATTTAGATCATAGACCTATTATAGCATTCACAGACCATGCACATACACCAGTACCCATACTTGATTTCAAGGCCATTTCAGAATTACTAGGCACAAGCTTGGATGAAGTATTGGATAGAGTTGAAGTATTCATAGATGAGATAATAGGTTTTGTAGGAGATAGAAAGCCTATTCTAGTTGAAAAATTATCTAAGCAAAAACCCCAGGAATATAGTGAGCTAGAAGACTATGTTTCTATGAAAAGGTATGCTCGATGCTTATTAGAAGGTATTAGGAAGTTCTATGAGGAAGGATCATCAATAATTGAAGTAGACTACAATGTTTTAGTTCATATAGGTCCTAGTAGAAGGAAACCCCCTCCGCACAACCCTTTGAAGGAGAAATGGTATAGCAGACCCGTATTTCATTAGCATAAGGGATCAATCTATATAAGTCTTGTAGGCATACTGTATTAGGGTGTGCTTCTCTGGCAAATGCTAATGCTATTTACATGCTGCATAAGCTGCTTGAAAAGGCTCTCAACATCCTTCCAAGGAGGGGTAGAGTTATAATAGAATATTATCCAGGTCTACCTTATCGTAGACTTAGCTTAAACGAGATAGCAAGATTAACGGGTATTAGCATTGCTGAAATAGAAGAGCTACACAATAATGTAAGAAAGATTATAACTAAAAATATAGGTGAGGATGTTCTTTGGGAAGAAAATAGAATTATCGTAAAAGACCCTTATAAGGCATTAAAAATTATAAGTATTTTACGTGAACATATGCTTACTGTTAATGCAAGAATAGAGTTCTATGAGAAAATTGATGAAGAAATAGTTAAGGACATAGCTTCAGATTATGTAAAGCTTGTGTACACTATAGAAGAGTATATTGAAAAACAAGGTATAGTAAATAAGGATCTTGTAAGACTTTGGATAGAGCTTGCCACTGCAATAGAAATACTTAATGGTAGAATTTCTGAGGAAACAGCACGTATATTTCAAGTACCATTCATACCCATATCTAGTAAGAAGAGCAATAGATCTTAAGTATTAGTAAACCTAACTATTGGTAGTCTATTCAATAAGTATGCTATATCTAGAGCCCTTACCTCTCCTAATTTAGGGTTATGATTACCGAAATTACTTAGTGATTTAAGTATTTGATCTTCTAATAATCTTACTATGTAGTCTATGCTAAGGTTTTTATAATTTTGCGCTTTCTTTACTACTGCTAGCAATGTGTAAAGTTGTGTTTCCTCTACTAGATGTATGTTGTTGAATAATGGTACTGGTACGGGCAGACTCTTATCTTCAAGTGATTTACCCTTTATCTTAGGTTTCTCTAACGATCTTACTTCTACTATTTTCCTCTTAGAGGGGAGAGTGTACTCCTTCTCATGTACTTCTACGTTGTATTGTTTTACTAGCTCTTTAGCTTCCGTAGTCTTGTCTATTGGTTTATACGCTTCCATCACTATGACTGTATCAGCTATTGCTAATAATGGTAATGATCCTGATGATACTATTATTAGTGATATTCCTTTCTTCTTCATAGATCTAGCCAAGGAGGATAGAGGTGTTATTGTATGCCACTTTGTTATGTTCTTAGCTCTTTCATCGATATATAGTATGTTCGTTGCTGCTGTATCTTCGTCTAATAGTATTAATTTTGCTCCAACCTCTATTGCTTCCTGGATCGAAGCTGCTATACTGGTTGCACCACTTGCATCACGTGTAGTAAAACATGAAGTATTACTCTGTCCTGGTATACCATGTATCATAGATGATATGTCTACGCATGATACATATCTGCCATCCTCAGCTCTTACATACATGGTCTCTCTTATCGTTACAACTTTCTCTCTACCATCACCTGGTATATGATTCCATACCCCAGCCGCTATTGCCTCTAATAATGTGGATTTTCCATGAAATGCTGAACCAGCTATAACTGTTATTCCTTTCCTAATACCCATACCCGTTACCTCATCTCCCCATGGAAGCGTTATTGTTATCCTTAAACTTGGTGGTGATTCGAAGGGTACCGCATTAGGTAATGGCTCTTCACATCCACCGCATTTTCTTGGAAGGATAGATCCATCACCTATAAATGAAACAAGACCTAGGTCTGGTAACTTCACCCTAACGTATTCTTGCATTTTCCATGTGTAAACATGTTTTCTTAAATCATCTAGCATATAATCTACATTTAATGCCTCCTTAAACGCCTTAGGTATTTTTTCTAATAACAACTCCTTTGCATAGTCTCCTAATATTCTCCTACGCTTTGACGGTAATCCAACGTAAATTCGTGCTATAACAGTATCTCTAACTATTTCTAAGGAGCTTCTACGAATTATTGTAGGTCCAGGTCTAGGTATACCTAAATAACCACTTCTGCCCTCGCCGATCTTCCTAGAAAATCTTTGGAGAATCCTATATAGTCTTCGTGTAAGCCAGTCTGCTAAAGGTACTGGTTCCTCTAATGCCCATTTAGGTGCACGTATCTTTGATATCACTTTAACAACACTAGGAGGAGCATACGGATCTCCTTGAACTCGTACAACCTCTATTCGAATACCATCTACAACCTCCTTAGTATTCAATAATTTCTTGTAAGCCTTGTATCCCTTGCCATCAATTCTACTCAGGATAGTTGCTATTGATTTAGTCTGCAACCCTATCACCCCTGCCCTTACCGTTTGTAAGCTATTCTATGGTATCACCAAGATAGTACTTAATAGGTTAAGTGTGAGATACTATGATAGCTATTTTAGATAAATAAAAGGGTCCTTATAAACAATAAATATGGAGAAGTAGCACATGGAATCCATTTGGTAGTGTTAAACTATGCTAAGAATCAGTGCTAGAGATATTGAAGCTTTACTAGAAGCTATGGTTGCGTGGGAGAAAATTAAGCCAGGACAGGTTGGTAAGCGTAGAGTGTTTAAGCGGTATGGATTGCTTGGTACGAGTAAGGATAGAGTTTTCACCGCCATTATATATGGTGTTTCACGTAGGCGAGGACTAGTAGATAGGATAATAAGTAGCACGGGATGTGATATAGAGGAGCTAGATCTGTACTCATTAATGCTGTTAAGAGCAATAGTGTATGAGAAATATTTTGGTGAAGGAGAAACCAACATCTATCTAAGTCTCGTGAAATTAGGACCTAATGTAATAGGTAGAATTGTGGGCAAAGGGGCTAAGGAGAAGATAGCTACCTTAATAGAGAAGGTTATTAATGTAAGCTACAAACCCAAGGATAGAATCGAGGAATTAGAATTCAAGTATAATGCTCCATACTGGTTTATTCATAAACTAGTAGAAATGATCGGATGGGATGAGACGATAAGTTTCCTAGAGGTAACTAATCAACCTCCGCCATTAAGCTTTCGTATAAATACATTGAAGGCTAGTGTAGAGGAAGTACTGGAAGAGTTCAGAAGAGAGGGTTATAGACCTATTATTGGAAGATATGTTCCAACAGTAGTTAAGATCCGTGAACCATATGATTATAGTTCGTCGAAACTATTAAAGAATGGAAAGATTATACCACAGGATGAGGCCAGTGCTCTTGCTTCTATTTTGCTTGGTGTTAGGCCTGGTATGGTTGTTGTAGACCTATGCGCAGCACCAGGAGGAAAAACAACACACATAGCAGAAATAATGAAGAACCATGGAAGAATTATAGCCATAGAATTATACGAGGATCGCGCAGCTAGACTAAGACAACTACTTAAACGGGCTGGCATAAGTATAGCTGAAGTACATGTAATGGATGCTAGGGAAGCTGTAAAGCTATTTGGAGAAGAAATAGCTGACCGTGTACTACTGGATCCTCCATGCAGTAGTACTGGTGCTATCGCAAAACATCCTGAAGCTAAATGGAGACTTAACGAAAACGTGTTAAGCAAACTCGTATCTCTCCAAAGAGAACTCCTAGATATAGCTGTAAGATTGCTTAAGCCTAGTGGAAGACTACTATACACTACTTGTAGTGTGCTAAGAGAAGAGAACGAAGAGAATATAGAATGGATCTTACACAAATACAAAGATATAGTTAAACTCATACCACTAAAAGAACCATTTAGTCCCGGATTCCTACCTGGTACTATGAGGGCTTGGCCGCATCGTCACGAAGTAACAGGGTTCTTCTACGCACTAATGGAGAAGATTAAGTAGATTAATAGACATTAATTAAAGGTTTTGAAAATTCTATTAGTGTTAATGGTCTATTCATACGTAATACCCTAGAAGTATTAAATACTATGAATACAAACTATCAACTTAGGAAGAGGCTAGATTAGCGATATTAAGTCTAGGTGTAATTATCTTGGCCATAAACATGAATCCACAGGTATTTGGAAGAGAAATAGGCATCGTTCTAAGTGGTGCCAGCGCTGGTCTTGCACCTATAGCGTTAAGAAATGATGCTGAAAGTCTTGTTGCCGATGAACAATTAGTTGTAATCTATGACAAGAAATATGAAGATACACACATGCTAGGTGTTATAAGATGGGTGCATAGACTTGAACCATTCCTTAGACGTGGTATAAGAACTGTATATACTGATCATCCAGAAGCACTTGAAGACGAACTAGTATTAGGTTATAGCAATGCTTGGGTTGAAATATATGGTGCATTAACAGATAAAGGCATTAGTGAAAATACAAGGGCTCCTCATCCAGGTTCTAGAGTATTCTTAATTGAGGATGGAAGCGTCTTATCTAAGTATATATCTCTAGACAAACCAATGATAGTAGGTGAACATAAGTATAGTGGATGGAAACTACCATTAAATCATCAAGCGTTAAGATACCATGTAGGTGTTTTTGGAGCAACTGGTATGGGTAAGAGTAGACTAGTACGAGCATTAATAGAAGAGATTGTAGACAAGGGATACTCGCTTATAATATTTGATCATACTGGAATAGACTATGCACAACCATATCGAGAAAAAGGTTATGGAGACCACATAGTTGAAAGCAGCAAGATAAAGTTATCGCCAGATATAATAGCACAATTGATATTAGAGTTAAGTCGTTTATCAGATTATTATACGGACTACGTTATGGCTGCAACAATCTGTTATGTGAGTATGATTGAAGGTAAGGTTAGTAGCGTTGAAGAATGCTTAGGTCTAAGTACTACTAGGCAGAGCTGGGGTCGTAGAAGGCACACACAAACAGTTATCGATATGGCTGGAGATAATGGAGAAGGAAAGGAGGGGATATGGAGCAAAGACGAGTATCTAAGAGTGTTAAGAACTACTATGGAGAACATGGGTGCTAGGGAAACAGGCATTGCGCGTGTTAGAGGTTTTATAAACTTCTTCTTAGATGAGAGCTTCTTTGATCAATTGAATGAGCGTACTATTACTCCAAACGAATTAATCTCTATGGCCAAGGATAAGGGGTTCATAATAGTTGATATGAGCACCGATACTCATCTAGTTGTCAAACAAGCCATTATAGCTGATACTGCTAGGGCTGGATGGGAATGGATAGCCTTGAACCGTAAGCCCATTAACCTTGGACTAGTTGTTGACGAAGCCCAGAATTACGCTAGCGAAGGTAGAAGTATTAGTGCTGTAGAGCTTGAGAGAATTGCAAGGGAGGGTAGGAAGTGGGGCTACTTTATCATACTTGCATCACAGAGAGTTGCAAGGGATATACGTACAAGTATACGTAGTAATCTTGGAACAGTATTCTTTAGCAAATTACAAGCCACTGGAGACCTTAATGAAATAGCTGGTTACTTAGACCTAGGTAAATTAAATGAGGCAGCACTTGCTATGCTTGCACCTAGGGAGTTCTTTGTAGCTGGATTAATGAATCCATTGCGGAGACCAATACTATTAAGAATTAGAGAGGTGAAATAGTTTTGGAACCCTATCGCGACACCAACAGATTTAGTAGAATCATGGGAGAAGTATACATTCCAGAGGAAATAGTTGAATTATTAGAATTAGAGGAGATAGATTTTCTTAGAATCTATGGTTCTCAACCAGCATTAATTAGTGTTTTAGGTAAACTTGGTAGGATTATACGTAGGATTGAGCATAAGATAAATGCTCTTAGAAAACTAGTAGATGAAACAGGCTTATCGAGTAAACTAGAGTTCAAAAAAATACCTGAGGAGATAAGTGAAGACTATTGTATAGGTGCAATAGATTCAACTTATCCTCCCGAAGGCTTAGAACTTGTTGGTGGTAGGCTTTCAGCTATAGTTGCTGGCTACATACTCTACGGCTGTAAAAACAAGAAGAAGGATACAGTAAATATCAAAAATTATAATGTTATAGGCGACGTGTTATTTTATGATGTTGAGGAATTGAAGGATATAGTCTATACCAAGGCTAAAATACTTGAGAAGAAAGTAGCACAAACACTCATAGACTACAAACCTCAGGGACTACTAGATTTAGATTTTCTAGTATTTGATGGTGAAATAATACCATATAAACTATTATATAAGACCCCTAAGGCTAAACAGAGAAGTCATAGATTGCAGAAATTAGAAGAATATACTCTGAAAACACTCAAGAAGGCAAAGGAGGCTAGGATATCATTAATAGGTGTATTAAAGAGAGCTTATTCACGAGCATTATCAGTATATGTTAATACTAGGATACCAGTAAATGATAAAGCGTTTATGAGCATAGCTTTGAGACAAGGAGAATATACGTGTATAGGTAAATTAGAACAAATATTACCAAGAATGGTTAAGTATATGAGAGTTCCAAGAGAGGAATTAAGAAGAAAGTACATGGAGGCTATAGAGGAGAATCTTCAACAACACCCTGAATACGGTGAGGTCCAAGTATGTTTTTATAAACCTCATAATCCCACGTCTTTTAATCAAGCTGTTAAACTAGAGATACTAGACTATGCTAAAGTAGGAGTAGAGAATATAATAGCATATTTAGCTTCGAAAACCAGTGAAAACGCTGTCCCATACTTTATAGATATTATTGATACAATGGTACGACTAGAAGCACAAGCACTAGAATATGTTAGGAGAAGACTAGAAGCAGAATTAGCAAAAAGATATGAAAGGTTAGGAATAATCTTAACGGGGCATACGAATCCTCAAAAGAGGTATTTAACTGAGCCAAGGACTTAAGTAGGTACTTTTACTTCTTCAACTAACGTATTTACACTTGATAGTAGATTCTCATAACTTATTATCTCGAGTAACTTATCTTTTAATTTTGGCAAGTAGTAGATATTATAGGGTACGTATATAGCTTCTCTATCTACGTAGTCTAATGCTTGTTCGAATATCTCCTTATGCTTCCTCGGTAGACTATAAACAATGAAGTCATAGTGCTTGCTTATTTTCTCTAGTACACTTGCTACTATGTTTATGTATAATTCTTTCTCTCTGGCTGTTAGCTTATCTGGTGGATAATCATAATGTGCTGCTGGAAATAGGTAAGCTTGACTATATGGTATAATTCCCAGTGGCTCTGATACTATGTATCTATCAACTATAATTGATATACCATATTTCCTTAAAATAGCATCTATTTTCCTATTCATGAAGCTTCTAGGTATGGGTTTAATGTTGGAACATGGTGTGAACAAAGCAATTTTACCTGGAGATATAGGGTTCCATACTCTTAGAATATACTCGTGATATATCTTTATTATTGGATGAAAGAATAATTCCTCACCTTTAATTATGATTGTTCCTGGCGCGGTAAATATAATGTCTAAGTCTATGTCTATTTCTCCTGTCAACTTCTTATATACGTAGTATCCTTGGCTAGTTATCGATAAATATCCTTGGCTTAATAGCTTCTTATCTATTAATCCTTTTTCTGCTAATTCTATA
>Ga0190363_1000965_pt1 | contig 17232 bp, 18 predicted proteins | sample 48721867_MG_FD_161272 | JGI IMG/M metagenome (GOLD analysis project Ga0190363, IMG submission 161272) | Hydrothermal vent microbial mat bacterial communities from Southern Trench, Guaymas Basin, Mexico - 4872-18-6-7_MG | ecosystem: Environmental > Aquatic > Marine > Hydrothermal vents >... | reverse complement strand
CAGTAGCATTAAGCGCTGCCGTTCAGCTTATGGTCTACAGTAAAGCAAGCGGGGTCATGTTCACCCTCGATGTTTCAAACGGAGACAGAAGCGTTGTCCTCATAGAAGCTGGCTACGGACTAGGCGAGTACGTTGTTCAAGGAAAAATAACCCCGGACGAATACATCGTCAGAAAATCTGATCTTGCCATAATCAAGAAAAATGTACCAAAGAAAACCATTCAGCTCGTGAGGCTTCCTTCCGGAGGAACGGAAGAGAAACCTGTTCCACCGGATCTCCAAGACAAGCAAGTGTTGACTGATGAACAAATAAGAGAGTTGGCCAAGTACGCTATAATGATAGAGAAGCATTACAAGAAACCGATGGATATAGAATGGGCTTTAGATGAGAGGACGAATAAGCTATTCATTCTCCAAGCGAGACCTGAAACTGTATGGGCGATTAAAAAAGAGGAGGAGAAGCCAGCGGCTAGGATGGAGACAACTACTGAGAGAAAGATTCTTGTACAAGGGCTTCCGGCATCGCCTGGAATTGCGGTAGGTAAAGTCCACATAATCCCAACAGTAGACCGGATAAATGAGTTTAAGAAAGGAGAGATACTAGTCACTGAAATGACCGCTCCAGACTGGGTTCCAGCGATGAGGAAGGCGGCTGCCATAGTCACCAACTCCGGCGGAATGACGTGTCACGCGGCGATCGTTTCCAGAGAGCTTGGAATTCCATGCATTGTTGGAACAGCTTCACGTGGGAAACCGGCTACCGAAGCGCTACCAGACGGAGCCATGGTCACTGTTGATGCCAAGCTAGGAGTCGTCTATGAAGGCGCATTAGAGGAAGCTGTTAAGAAAACAGAGGCTGAAGAAGTCATAACTGGAAAGGCTGTTACAGTTGAGCCGCATATAGTCACCGGCACAAAGATTTACGTAAATCTAGGTGAACCTGAAATAGCTGAGAGAGTTGCCGCTCTTCCAGTTGACGGGGTAGGTCTTCTAAGACAAGAGTTCGTATGGAGCAGCGAGATCGGAGAGCATCCGCTATATCTAATCGAGCAAGGACGAGAAGAGAAATTCGTCAATAGTCTAGCCGAAGCATTCAGGAAGATATGTACAGCTTTCTATCCGAGACCAGTCGTTATGCGTTTCAGCGACTTCAAATCTTCAGAATATAGGGAGCTTAAGGGAGGCGAGAAGTATGAACCCATTGAACCATCAGCTCTCTTAGGATGGAGAGGAGCATCGAGATACTATGATCCAAAATACATTGAGGCGTTCAGGCTTGAGGTCAAAGCTGTAAAGAAAGTTAGAGAGGAATTCGGGCTAAAGAATCTACATGTGATGATTCCCTTCTGCAGGAGAGTCGACGAGATAATAAGGATAAACAAGATATTTGAAGAAGAAGAGCTTTACAGGGGGCCAGACTTTAAGGTATGGTTGATGGCCGAGATACCTAGCAATTGCCTCCTAGCGGATAAATTTAACAAGTATGTAGACGGATACAGCATTGGAAGTAACGACTTAACGATGACTATTCTTGGATGCGACAGAGACAACGAGACCGTTGCACACCTATTCGATGAACGTGACTTAGCAGTTAAGAGGGCCATAAGACTGTTGATAAAGCTTGCTCACAAAGACGGTAAGACTGTCAGCATATGCGGGCAAGCTCCGAGTGTCTATCCGGAGTTCACGGAGTTCCTTGTAAGGAGCGGAATCGACAGTATATCGGTAAATCCCGACGTGGTCGTGGCAACGAGGAAGCTTGTAGCAAGTATCGAGCAGAAGATAATGCTCGAAAAGCTGACCGGAAGGGGATTGCGAGAAGACCCAGACTTGGATATTCCTCTCAACTAGGCTTCCCCCTCCTTTTTTATTTGGTAATTGCTTCACGCCATAAGTCGATCATTCAGTACAGAAAACATTATGCAATATGGGAAATTCCTATTTTATGGCTTCAAGGATTTGTCTGGAGAAAAGCTGATCATCTTCTCGTACATTTTCTCAAGTGTCCATCGTGTAGCGGATCTAATCTCTCTTTCTCTTTGCTCATCAGCATTCTTTATTCTTATCTCACGTAAGATGTTCCCTTCTTTCTCTATCTCGTAAGAGAGAATCTCGCTAGGCATAAGTTTTCCCTGGCGAACGAGATCTTCATCTTTTTTCTTCATCTTTTCAAGGATTTTATCGATCAGAAAAGCAGTGAAGGGAGGAATGTTCACGTCAAATTCCTTATCCTCCGCAGGTACGATTCTTATCTGATCCTCCTCTATATACATCCTAGCTAAAAGTTCTCCCGATGATGTCTTTAATGGAATTGTTCTAAGAATCTTCTTAGCTGGCAACGGAACTTCAGTTTGCTTCGTAGCTCCTATCTTGCCGATCTCTCCTGCTCTCCGGAAACTCCTCTCTATGAGAATACGATTAATGATTTCGAGAAGAGCCTTCATTCCCTCAAGCTCTACTTCGAGATTCTTGATTTTTTCTTCAAGAATTTCCCTTAGCTCGGCTATCTTTTTGATCTCTTCTTCTCCCATTCCTTTCTCTCCCTAAACGATAAAAAGAATCTTTAAAATTAATTCGGAAATTCTCCACTGTTACTTCAAAGTCATGATTGCTTAAAAGTCTTTTTAGTTAAAGGATGAATATTCTTTTAAAAGATCCATAAATAATGTAAATTGTGGAAGAGTGATGTATCATGCCGATAGGTCTTTACGTTCTGATACAGGTTGAGGAAGGTGAACCTTGGACTATTGCAAAGAAGATACTGGAGATCGAAGGCGTGAAAAGTGCTCATGCTGTAACCGGGCAGTATGATATAATAACTTTTGCTGAGCTAAATGACGTAAGTGAAATAAAGAATTTAATCAGGAAGATCCATAATGTGGAAGGAGTTCAGCACACTCAAACGGCAGTTTGTATATCCTAACTTTTCTTTTCTTTTTTAGTTAACAATCATGTGAGAAGGCTTGTCAGCGACGGTATATAAACGTTGATTGAAACGTATATAGAGACTGTTAAGAGTAGGAGCGAAAATAATATCAGAAGAAGATCGTTCGTTTTTATCTTCAATACATATAGGTTTGTTCTGTTCTTGCACGCCCCCCAGGCTCTTGACTCCATGGTCTCCGCAAGCTCCAAGCTCCGACGGATAGCGTTTACTATTAGCGGGATAAGTATCGGTATGTAGTTTCGTATTCTTCTAAGGAAATTTCCACTTTCAATCTCAAGTCCCCTAGCTTTTTGAGCATCTATTATCGTCTGGGCTTCTTCAGCTAGAACCGGGACGAAGCGGACTGCTGTTGTGAAGGCAAAGCAAAGCTCATAGGGAATTCCGCTTTGCTCTAGAGCTAAACCAAGTGTGTCTGGAGATGTCGTTAAGAAGAAGATTGAGAAGCTCTGAACTAAAACTATGAATCGAATGGTCATGGCTAATGATCGCTCTAGTATAGAAGTGAGGGTTTCATGTCCAGCATAAAAGTAGAGTGAAAGAAGGTTGACAGCGAAGATCATAATGGCGAAGATCGCTGAGCCTTTCATAGACCGCATCCACTCTCTCTGAACTTTAGCCATGAAGACTATGGGTAGCTGAATCAGGAAAAGGATTAGAAGCGGAATGATATTGTTAAACATAACGGCGACTGTGAAGAGTACACATACATAGATAAACTTAGCTCTTGGATCCAGCTGGTGAATTGGGGATGATATGCTTCTGAATTTGAAGCCGTCAAATACGCTCATTTCTGATCTCTCAGCCTCTTGTATATAATGTCAGCAGCTTCATAGACATCGATAACATTTCGGGGGAAACCGTATTCTTCTAAACATTTAAAGAGCTTAGCGATTTCGGGTAAGGCGATGGAGGCTTCTTTCACTAAATCTTCATTCGTTAAGACCTCCTCAGCCTTTCCGGAGGCTATTATCTTACCCTGCTTCATAAGTATGATTCGCGGATTACACTCGGCAACGAATTCCACATCATGCGTAACTACTATGATTGTTTTTCCCTGCTGGTTTAACTGCAATATGAATTGCCTCAGTTTTTCCTTTTGCATATAATCTTGCCCTATAGTCGGTTCATCGAGTATGATGATCTTCGGATCCCACGCCAATACTGCCGCCAATGCAACCCTCTTCCTTTCTCCCCCGCTGAGCATAAACGGAGAAATCTTTCGGTATCTCTCTAGATTAAGCATGTTCAGTGCCCAGCCGACTCGCTCCTTTATTGTCTTCTCATCATATCCAAAGTTCCTTAATGCGAAGCTAATCTCCTCTTCAACAGTCTCGCTGAAGAGTTGATGATCCGGATTCTGAAAGACGAGCCCCACCTTTCTCGCTAATCTTGCTACACTTACTCTCCTAGTATCAATACCATCTACAAGAACCCTTCCCCTCGTAGGCTTAAGCAAACCATTCATAAGCTTAACTAAAGTAGTCTTTCCGGCTCCATTCTGCCCCATGATTGCAACGAATTCCCCATCTTCAATCCTCAAATTAACTCCTGAGAGTGCTTCCACGCCATTCGGGTATGTGAAATACAGATTCTCCACGATGATCATCTGCTCAAAAACTCCTTTATAACTTGACAAGCTTCCTCCGAATATAATGGAGGCCTATTAAGATTTATCCCTCTATGCTTTAGGAGCTTGTAAAGCATAGTGGCCTTAGGAATACCTACCCCTATTAAGCGAGTCTTCTCAGAGGCAAGCACCTCCCGAGGGTCTCCATTCATCACTATTCGTCCATCATGCATGACAATGATGCGGTCAGCGTATCTCGAGACGAGATCCAGCCTATGCTCCACTAGTATTATAGTCATGCTCATCTCTCTATTCAAGCGCTCAATAACCTCAAAGATTTTTTCAGCCCCAGCAGGATCCAAAAAGCTCGTCGGTTCGTCCAGCACCATAACATCGGGATTCATGGCTAGAACGGAAGCTATCGCAACCCTTTGTTGCTGTCCTCCAGAGAGTTCGTAGGGAGGTCGATTCTTTAAATTATATGTTCCAGTTATTTTTAGGGCCCAATCAATCCTTTTACGAATCTCCTCCCTTGGAACCCCCAGATTCTCAAGTCCGAAAGCAACATCCTTTTCAACAGATAACGCGAAAAGCTGATTCTCCGGATTCTGAAAGACCATTCCAACGCGTTGAGCAATCTCATATGTGGGATGCTCCTTCACATTTAGTCCGCATACACGTATTTCCCCCTCTAGTTTTCCACCGTAGAAATGTGGAATCAAACCATTAAAGCATCTGCAGAGAGTAGTCTTACCACATCCACTCGGTCCAGTAATAATGACGAATTCGCCTTCCTCAATTTTAAGGTTCACATCTCTGAAAGCGGGTTTTTCACCAGCAGGGTAAGTATACGTCAGTCTTTCAGCCTCTATTACTGTCAATATTCTTCACTTCTAAGGACTTATCACGCTCGCTTTAGAGTAGATACTTACTATTGAGATACTTAAACTAATTGTATGAAATATTCAATCCACTACATATTGAAGCATAACAAGCATTAAATGGTCATATCCAACGTAATTTTCGGAGAAATCCGTGCTTGATGTACTCCCCCACGATTGGTATTCTCTCCCCGCAGTATGGGCAGCGTTTCTTGTCGGTAATTTTATAACTTGTAATCGTATAGCCGAAGCGTTTTATCAATGCTCTTCCGCAGTTGGGACAGTACGTGTTCTCATACCTATGGCCTGGAACATTTCCAATGTATGGATACTTGACACCAGCCTTCTTAGCCATTTCATAAGCTTTCTCTAAAGTCTCTACCCTTGTCGGCGGATTTGAGAACTTGTAGGCTGGATAATACCTAGTGAAGTGCAAGGGAGTTTCGCTTCCAGCCTCCTTCAAATGTCTCTCTATCACCCATTCTATTGAATATTCATCATCATTAACTCCCGTTACGACTAAGTTCACAACCTCCACATGCAAACCCATGCGTTTAGCTTCCCGGATATTTCTCCAAACAACCTCTACGTCCACACCTCCGCAGTACTTACGGTAGACATCCGCTTTACCTTTCATGTCGATCTTTATGCCGTCCATTCCCGAATTTTTAAGCATCTTTAGAGCCTCTAACGTCATGTATCCATTTGAGACATAGCAACAATACAAGCCTCTCTTGCTACCGGTCTTAAAGAGGCTGAGAACCCAGTCTGTTAGGAGAGTTGGTTCTTGAAAACTTGCGCAAAGACCCTTATCTCCAAGCCTCAGAGCTTGCCTTAAAACTTCCTCTTGAGGAGTAAAAGACGCGTGTAGAAGATCCGGCGGTTTTCTTGACAAGTGATAATTTTGGCACCACAAGCATTCAAAATTACATGACCACGTAGAAAATGTCAATGCGGTGGAACCTGGCCAGTAGTGAAAGAAGGGCTTAATCTCAATCGGTCTGCTTTCAAGAGCACTTAAGTAGCCGTAGACAAGCGTATATAATCTACCATTAATATTAATTCTAGTTTTGCAGAATCCCATCTTCCCATTGGCAATTATACACCTTCTTTCACACAATCCGCACTTAACAGTATCGTTAGACAATTTTTCATATAATATAGCCTCACGGACCGTAGGTATGCTCAATAACCCTTGTACTTTATTAACCATTTCAATGAGGAAATACTTGAATTAGAAGATAGAGTTTACGCTAAACTATTTTCGCTTGGTCAAGGCTTAGAAACAGCAGTTAATGTTTTCTTGCGGCCAGTTTGGTCTTTCATGGGGGCAGTTCCTGTTTGTATTTTTCAAATAAGAGCTCGAGAGCCCTCCTGAAGGCTTCTGCTCTGCTTGAGAAGATTCTCTTTGTGTTAATTAATGTATCAAGTTTTCTGAGCCATTCATTCGAAAGGGTCAACTTGACTGTTATCTCTTCATATTCCTTTTCTTTCTCAGTCAACTTTCTTCGCCGATTAGAATATGAGTAATATTATATAAAAGTTGCCATTTTGCCACCTAAACAATACTTTTTGGATAATAAAAATGATATGTAAAGTTTGAATTTTGTAAACTCTTGGAAAGCTTTATATTTTCTTTATGAGTATTCATTTCTGGAAAAGTGCCGCATATTATTGGAGATATGATTTGAGGAGATAGAAATGAGTGACGTTAAGGACATCGTGGTTAACTCATCGAAGCTGAGCATTGAAGAAATAGCTAAACGAGCTGTTCCACGAATAAGCGTTTTTGGAATAGGAGGAGCAGGTTGTAACATTGTCTCTTGGATGAAGAGTAAGGGAATAACCGGAGCAAAAATATATGCCTTAAACAGCGACGCACAACACTTAAGCGTAACAAAAGCTGATGAGAGACTATTGATCGGCTACAAGATAACTGGAGGTCTCGGTTGCGGCGGCTTTCCAGAACAAGGAGCCAAAGCCGCAGAAGAAAGCGCTAAGGAGATAGAAGCTCTCATAGATGGTTCAGGTCTAGTCTTCATAACGGCTGGTCTTGGAGGAGGAACTGGCACAGGTGCCGCGCCAGTAGTTGCGAGGATAGCGAAGGAAGCTGGCGCTCTCACAGTCGGCGTTGTGACAACACCTTTCCAAGTTGAGCGAGCGAGACTTATCAAGGCAAAGGAAGGCCTAAAAAGGCTTGTGGAAGAATGCGACGCTGTAATTGTGATTGACAATAATCGGCTTAGGAAAGTTGCAGGTAATCTTCCGTTAGCCGAAGCCTTCGCTGTAGCTAACGAACTTATAGCAACATTCATCAAGAACATATCTGAGACTATAGCTATACCGAGTCTTGTTAACTTAGACTTCGCCGATCTTAAAGCTATAATGACTGGAAGCGGAGTATGCGCAATAGGATTTGGAGAGGGTCAAGGAGATACGAAGGTTGAAGACGCTGTTGAAAAGGCCCTTGACACACCGCTTCTCGATATCGGAGATATCAGAAAGGCTGAAGGAGCATTGATACACATCGAAGGCGGAGATGACATGACACTCGAAGACGTTAATAGAGCTGGCGAGATAGTTATTGAGAGAATAGCACCTAACGCTCGTGTCTCATGGGGAGCAAGAATAAACAGTACGTTGCAGGGAAGCATAAAAGCGACCGTAGTGCTAGCTGGAGTTGACAGCCCATTCTTGGTTGAAAGCCTAAAGCCATTCGCTTCTCTAAAAAAGGAGCCTGAAGGGAAAGCCGAGGAAGTAGAGGTAATCGAGCAACCGCAGGAAAAGGAAGAGAAGAGAGGATTCTTCGAGAGGCTCTTCGGCTAAAGTAGACAAAAAAGATCAGTATGTTCAATAATGATCATATCGGCTTCAGGATTAAGTCATATGGAAATCTAGGGACCTACCAAAGCTTCTGTCTTTTTTATTAAATTAAGGATGATTCCCTGCCAATCGAGTAGTTTTTTCATAATAGTTTAAATTTTTGCCAAGATCTTCAGCAAGTTATGCATGCATACTGCAGAGGAATATTCGCCTAATCCAGAGAACGCTTCTCCTCCAGGTCTAGTTACAAGATCTTCTGATAGCTGCTTTCCAACCCTCCAATGCGTTTCCAGCGATAGGTATCCTTTGTATCCATCCTCTTTTAAAGCCCTGAACTGGCCAAGGAAGTCAACTTCGCCCTCTCCAACAGCGACTATTTCAGGCTCTCTCCCTTTTCCTTTACGAATTCCATCCTTGACATGTACATGAATTATTCTGTTTCTCACGTGTTGATATCCATCTGGATATGGCGTCTCTTTATGAGGATCCCATATGTCGTTTCCCGGATCCCAAACAGCCTTAACGTTTTTTGATCCTAAACGATCAAGGAAGAGAGCTAGGTCTCTTCCATCTCCAACGAATGTTGAAGGTTCATTCTCAATGCCAAGAAGTACTCCTTCAGATTCTATTATCTCTAGTGGCTTCTGGAATTTCTCTATGATTCTATCCAAGTATTCATCAACGCTGTTTTTCCGCCAGAACGTAAAGCCCCTAATTATATCGGTGTCAAGGCTCTTAGCCAAACTGATACACTTCTTCAAAATTTCCAAGTGTTTCTCATATTCTTCTTTGCTGTCAATATTGGCTTTAAAGAATGGAGATGCAATAGCGCTAACCTCTAAATCATACTTTTTAAGAATCTTTTTAATCTCATCCACTTTTTCAAGAAGGTCTTGTGGGCTACGGTTCCATACGGTTCTAATCTCGACGCCGTCAAGGTCGAATATTTTCGCAAATCTAGCCGCGGTTTCTAGGTCTTGAGAAACCTCATCAGTTATTACGGATAATTTAAACGGTATCAGAGTTCTCCCTCCAAGACCCAGCTATTACATAAATTTTAGCGGGGTAATCCTTAAAAACCTATAGGTTTTTCTTCAGTTCCCCCAGGATATATAAGATCAATTTTTTCTTTCAGTTATCTTTTTGGGTTACTTTTATTGAAAGATCAACTATCCTGTTCAGATCTCTGCTTAGAGTATCGTAGTTTCTGAGATGTGATGATGGGAGAGCTGGTATCAATGAAGTTTCTTTTTTCTCCAAATACTTAATTACATCCTGTGCTCTGAGAGTTTTCGGATCTCTGATCTCCCCGAGCATTCTTAGAGCTTTCTGGAAGATCTCAGCATCATAGAAGATGGCTACTCCGGGAGCTACTCCAATGGTCAAGTCGTATCGTAATGTTTCATCTGGACATACGGCGTCATTAAAGCCCTCAATTATTATGTATTCAAACTTCTCAGAGATCTTCTCGTAGCAGCTCCGTATAGCCTTCGGAGAGTATCTCTGGAAAATATTATTCCATTCTTCCAAGCTATTCACGTAGATGATTTCATCAGCACGGCTTTCCAGCTTATGTAAATATTCTTCGTCAATGATTACGGATTGCGTCCTTGTTGCTTCGGCATTGATGCAGAAAATATTCTCAGCCCTATTCTTGTATATTGTGTATCTTTCAACTATTAGATGCGAAAATATATTCTCATCAAGGAGATAAAGATGGTTTATCATCTTCTCATCAATGAATTTTTTAGCATTTAATGGGCTCATCAACGCATCTACAGGATTCAAAACTTCAGGAGGCAAGGAGCATTTGCATGCCTTCCTAAGCTTTATTATATCCTCGCAAAAGAGCCGTCCTTTCTTCTTACATTTAAGGTACGCGTCGTATTGACGCCAAAAATCATGACCTGAACGTGGCTTGAAAACGCATGTTTTAATCCCCCTGTTTATGAGGCCCCTCGCAAGAGCGGATGAAATAATCGTTTTACCCGAGTCTTCTGGGAATAACCCAAAGATGAATATCGAGGGCACTAGAGGTCACCATAGAATAATGATTAGAAACGACTAATATGGCCATTTTGTCTTCTGCTACCTCGACTAGGAAGGCTTAACCCGCTCAATGAGAGGCTTAAGTCCCATATGTTCAGCAGCCGTGCATATGTCAACTCCTTTTCTCTTAGCGCAAGAATATACTTCTCTCATTTTCGGCCTAAAGATCCCTCTACAGATATGGTGATCCCATATGATCTTCGAAGGTCTAGCTTCGCATATAATACGTTGCATATTATTAATCACATTTTTAATATCTTCCTTCCCTATCATGAATCCATACGTATAAAGCGGCGGTCCATCCGCAACTATGACTTCCGGCTTCGAGTTTATGATCCATTCGGCATATTCCTCTATTATTGGTCCTTGAAGGTCTGAGGAGAAGAGAAATTTGTTTCCTGCATGCTCAACTGTTAAGCCTATAACCCATCCAACATTATCGAGAAACTGTCCATGAAAGAGTGGAAAAGTGAACTTTATCCTCGTATTGCCGAACACGAATTCTCTGCCATCCGCGAAAAGTATTTTTGTTCTCCCAGCTTCGAAGCTCCTTACCCATTTATTTTGTTTCCAGCTCTCTACGATCTTCTCAAACCACCGTTTTTTCGCCTGGTAGACTTTTAACTTTTTTCCTTTTGATCTTCTCCACAGAGACGCTGTCTTTGGATGTCTTTCGAATGGGTCGCTCGTCATTTTAAATCTTGAAGCTTCCATCAAGTCCTCGAATGGTTCATTTCCTCCGGAGATTCGATAGATCTCCGAAAGAAACTTAAGGGCTCTGGATCTCTGAGATCTGTTTATCCACTGGTTTGGATCTTTCACAAGTAGAGTTTTGCCTCTGAAAAGGCAAGCCATTTCTCCTATTCGGCTGGGATGAACATGATGATCATAGTGATAATGGGTTATAACCACGATGTCTGAGAATCTTCCATAATGGCGTATCCGCTTAAACGCTTCTTCCCGAAGGCGAATCTTCTCTTCCCGCGGCAGAGGAAAACTCGGTTGCAATCCAGCAGCGCCGGGATCAATTAGAATCGATACATCCGGGGTTTCCACAAGTACAGAGCTGCATTTAGCCCCAAGTGAGTCGAAAAATAAGAGCCTAACCTTAATAGAGCCTAGTGTGATTATGTCTCGGTCCCTAAACTCTTCGGAAAAGCTCTCTGCCTTACTCTTCATCTTCACGGTTCACCGCTTTGATGAGCCATTATTAGGAACGCATAAAAAATCTACTCCTATGGTTGCGAGATTAGTTTTCCTCAGCTTTCCAAAGCCATTTTATTATCTGCTTATCAAGAGGAATGGTCTTTCTTCTCCTCCGTCTTCGCTTCAAAGGATATCCACCTATTGTTTTGTACGCGTCCTCTGCTATCTCGTCTGCTTCTCCTCTCATGAATCTCCGCCAAGATGGGTCGTGACGAAAGCTTGATGGATTTATCCATTCAGGCGTGAATTCTTCAATATCTTCTGATCGGAAACAGATACACACCACATTAAGCTCACGGTGGAGACTGAGCGGACACGTGAAGACACGTGTAGGATCGATTTTGTTTTCCACTTCGATCTTTTCCTTCATTAAAATTTCTCTTAATCTTGGGAGAACTTTGGAATTTACATATTCTACTAATGCGTAAGCTAGGTCAAGTGGATGATGTTTCTTTAAGAGATCCTCTGAGAACGCTTCCTCGTGGATGTGAATGTGACATCCGTTCCCAGACCACTTTAAAAATACGGATTTCTCTACGCCTCTATCATTCAAGAAGGCGATTATCTCCTCCGCAACCTTCAGCGTTTTTCTCCACTTTGATAGTTTCCCGTCGATATCCCATACAGCACTACACCGTCGAATATTTGTTAAGTCATATACTTCTTCAATACTTTCAGATTTCCAGTAAACGTTAGCCGTAGCGTATATTGACCTCAAGACATAACCCTTTAAAGTCATGATTTTGAAGAAATCTTCAGTATTATCGATCCTAAGAGGTTTTCCACGCGAATATCTTCTAAAGATCATGTTACCTTCAGAGTCTATATAATGGGCTGCTGCCCAGCGGTTCCTACAAAAATCGATTATTTCCTTCTGAACGTCAGGGCGAGAATAATGTTCTCTAGCTAGGCTCAAGGTATTTCAGCATCTCTCTTCTGTGATGCCTTACGAATCCTATTCATAACGTGTCTTGGAAGAGCAATATCCTCCTTTCGCATGTCAACCGATCCCCTGATAACTAAGCCTCTGCCGTCAATTATCTCAACCTCGTACATCTTTAAGCTATGAGGGGTTTGCCTCATCTTTTCTATAAGTATATATCTTCTAAGAACCCCTCCCTTAACGGATCTTCTGAAACGGATGATCCCGTCGGCTATATGCTCAACTCCCCATCCAAATGCCTCAGAAGTTGTTATGGCATACTGTGAAGTTACGAGGGTTGTAAATCCCCATTTAGATAGGACCTTCTTAACAAAGTAGGAATGCCTCCTAGACATAGCAGGTTTATCAAGCCAGAAAGCCGATAGAGAATCAATTACGAGCCTCGCTCTGCCATACCCTAAGGCTTTCTTAGCCTGAATCACCTTATCGACTAGCTCCTCCACATCTAAGCTCTGCAAAGACCATTTATCCTTGAGCCCCATCAGCGCATCGATCAATACAAGGTTATTCTCTCTTATACTCTTGGAAAAATCGAATCCAAACTGGCTTGCCTGCACAATTATTGATTCTCTGCTTTCCTCAGTCGTTACATAAACGCATTTATCCCCTTCCCGTATACCCTCAGCTATAAAGTGTATACATAGAACAGTCTTGCCGGTTCCCGGCTCTCCCGTAACGGCGACCGTAAAGCCTGCCGGTATCCCTCCAGCGAGCATACTATCTAGTTCCGGTATGCCTATAGAAAGCCTCTCAACGGACAATAGGACCTCCCCAAAGATAATAGAGTGAATAAGAAAGATAAATTCTTAGATCACTGGAGAAAAAACGAAATAATTAATAGGAATGCTAGCCTTGCTGTTATCTTTTACTTTTACTCTTCTACCTTTTCTATCCTTATTCTGTCTCCGCTTCTAACTTTCTTAAAGATCTTTGGATCTCCCTCAACTTTTCCGAAGACATTAACAGGATCTGCTGGTCTTATTTCTCCTCTGCGGCTTATAGGCGTAGGCCCGAAGAATATGCAGAATCCCTGACCCGGAGGCCAGTAGCCTATATCGCCTTCCTCAACGGTTTCATGGACATTTTCGCCTTCAAGCCTAACTGGTATCGAAAAGTATATTTCGTCGCCCCATGTATTTGCCCTAGCCTCTATTGGAAGTATATTCCATATGGCCTCAACAGTCTTCGGAGCCTTATCCTCAAGCAGGATAGCTTCAACTTCTCCTATTCTTTCACTTATTATCTTGATTCTCTTAGTCAATCCACTCACCACTCTATGATATAGCCTTCTCACATTAATATTTTTGGAATTAAGAAACTTTTTCGCATTAATTCTGCTTGAATCATACAAATGGAAATCCTTAAAGTTTAATCATTAATTAAATATGCCCTATGAAGAAGGCGACGGTTATAGGTGTTGGAAGCCTGGGCTCATGCATAGCGTATGAATTGGCGGCTAGAGAAATTGTCGATCAGATAGTTTTAATTGATGTGTATCATGAACTCGCCGAAGGAAACGCTGAGGATATAGCTCAAGCCATGGCTTTTCGAAGTAATATCGACGTAACCGCTGGAGGATACGAAGATGCAGACGGGTCGGACATAGTAGTTGTAACTGCTGGAAAACCTAGAACTCCAGATATGAAATCTAGAATGGATCTTCTCAAAGCGAATACTCAGATAGTGAAGTCAATAGCCTCAAATATAAAGGAGATTCGAGGAAAGCCTGTAGTAGTAACCCTAACTAACCCTGTAGATATAATGAATTTCATCATGTGGAGGATCACGGGGTTTGAGAGAAGAAGAGTTATCGGAAGCGCAGGGATGCTTGACTCAGCAAGGTTCAGGAGAGCAATAAGTAAGAGGCTTAATGTTCCAGTATTAGAAGTTGAAGCATACGTTATCGGAGAACATGGAGAGAATCAAGTTCCAGTCTTTAGTAAGGTTAAGGTGAAAGGGGAGAAGAAAGCATTCAGCAAGGAAGAACGGGTCGAGATAACCGAGGAGATCAGACAATCGGCGTTGAATGTGATTTCTAAGAAAGGCAGAACTGTGTACGCTCCAGCGAGCAACACAGCAAATATAATTCAGATGATTATTGAGGGCGATTCAAGATTAGCTATAGTCTCAACTGTGCTGGACGGAGAATATGGTCTTAAAGGGATAAGCATCGGGGTTCCTGCGGAGCTAGGGAGCAGAGGAGTTGAGAGGGTAATCGAATGGGGTCTTGACGAAGATGAGAAATCCATATTCTACAAAGGCGCAGAGAATATGAAAAGGATCATTGAAGAAATCTCATTACCTTAGAAAGATAATTTCACTCATCACAAATCGTTAAAACTAAAAACCCTTTTATTATTTTAACGACGAAGGCTTCGTGGTGAAGCTGATGCTTTATGAGTATTTAACAAGCTTAGACGTTAAAAATGCGGCTGAAAAAGGACTAGTTGCAATATTGCCAATAGGATCGATCGAGATTCACGGTCCCCATATGCCAGTTGGCACAGATTCTCTTACTGTGTATAGAATAGCTGAGTTAGCCGCGGAGAAGGAAGAATCTATTGTTCTTCCTCCACTCTACTATGCATACGTTCCTGAGAATAAGCATTTTCCGGGAACTATCTCGTTAACTGCTAAGACCATGCTTTCGCTTCTTGAGGAAATATGCGACGAAATTGCAAGGAATGGGTTTAAGAAGATTCTGATCCTAAACGGCCATGGTGGAAATATCCCTGTGCTGAGACTTTTCTTAAAAGAAATGCTGAATAAGAGAAAGAATTATACTTTGTATGCGCTGGTCAATCCGCTATTCCCCGTTAGAGATATTATTCAAGAAATGAGTGAAGGGAGAAGAGTGGGGCATGCATGTGAGATAGAGACAAGCATCGGACTTTACCTGTTTAAAGACTTGATAAGAATGGAGAATGTTAAGCAGGAGGCAAGAGTTGGAAGTACCGGTCTTCCCCAAGGAATCGAGACATCAGTTGATTGGCAGGCATACGCCGTACAGCTGTATGTAGGAGATCCGAGGAAAGCCAGTGTAGAGAAAGGTGAAAAAATCGTGAATAAGATTGTTGAGTACTTGGCAGACGCTATTAGAAAAATTAAGCATGACGAGAAAGTGCCTGTAGTTCTTGACGATTTTTATCTGAGAGCATACGGGAGACCTAAAACAGCATAATATTACGTTGTTATGGCAGAAGAATAAGCAAAACATCTATAAACTCGATCTTCATTTTTCTTCTTTGAGGATTAAAATGGGCGGTAAAAAGAAGCCTACATTAACACAACTCGCTAAGGCTCAGATGAGAAGAGAGAGGGAAGCAAGGAAAGAAGCGAAGCGTAGAAGGACTGAAAAGGAGAAACGTCTTTCACGGATTGAGTTAAAAGCTGCAAGAATTATTCCCCCGGATCCCAAAGATGAGAAGGTGATAAAGCAGCTGCGAAGCATGAAGGTGATAACGCCGTATACAGTTGCGTCACGTTTTAATCTTCTTCTAAGCGTTGCAAAGGACTTCCTCGAAGATTTGCACCAGAAGGGAATAATAACCTATGTATCTGGGGGTAGAAACCTAAAGATCTATAAGCCCTCCGAGTAGTCTCTTAGTAATTAAGCACAGAGAAAACCTCCTATTTCTTAGAAAATACTTATAAATTTACTACTGAAGAGTATGAAAAGGGGGGACTTGTAGGTTCTCTGATAATTAGGGGAAATTCTGAATGGGATTGGATAGGTTCATTTATGATAAAGTTATTTTAATAGATGATGCTGGCTGGGGTGATCTTCTTTTAGGAGTCGTTATAGGAGCGCTTAAGCTTCCCGACCATAAATATATGGAGCGCAGAATACCGGTAACTGCTTTTCAACCTCCAAACTTTGAGAGGAAGGCTTATTTGGCTGAGGCCATACGCATAGCTGAAGAGATAGTGAACGTTATGCGACCGGATGAAAAAACGTATTTCAAAGTATGCTCCGGATACATTCTTTCCAGCATACGCAGGTATCTTCAACAGAGAGGCTTCTATGTTGAAAAGACTAGGATAGAAGGGGAGCTCCAAGAGAGGGTTGAAAGGAGTTATTTAGACTGGTGCGCAGAAGTTGGGTTTCCTCTGGAAAGACTCAAGAACGAAAAGAGATTCTATCCAATGCTGGAGTGGGTTGCTGAAAAGATCAGCCTCAGGGAAAAGCTAGTTAAGACCGGGTGGAGGAGTTGGAGGGAAAAATGGGAGGCGAAAGCATATCAAATCCATCTTGAGAAAGTAGCGAAGGTGAAAAAGAAACACTATGGAAACACATCTTAATCTATGCTTTCTCCACCGCTACCTTCATTCCCGTCTCAACCTTACGGAAGATCTCTAAGTTCTTTATAATCTTGCCGACGTGATTAATTGGACTATAAGGTTTAGCGTTTTCATAAAATATGCACAGAGCTCTCCCCATAGGCCAGTAGGCTAAAACTCCCTTCTCCGCCGTCCTCTTAGCCTTCTCCACTCCCAAGTTTATCGGGACTGGAAAATATAGGCCGCCTTTCATTAATGCTACGCGGCCTTCTAAAGGAAGACTCCTAATTAACGCGTCAACTGTTCTTGGAGAAAGAAATCGTACAAGTCTACCCTCTGCTTCGCCCAAGCCGTCAATTATGAATCGCACCTTTATTGAAGATATGCTCTTCATCAAAATTAATCAGCTCCCAGATTCTTATTCTTAAGAATCTTAATAAGAATTTAATCTTCAAACCCTAAAGGCTTAGAACTTCGTAGTGTGGTTTTTGGTGCGGGGGGTGGGATTTGAACCCACGAAGGCCTACGCCAGAGGA
>Ga0190363_1000964_pt1 | contig 17238 bp, 24 predicted proteins | sample 48721867_MG_FD_161272 | JGI IMG/M metagenome (GOLD analysis project Ga0190363, IMG submission 161272) | Hydrothermal vent microbial mat bacterial communities from Southern Trench, Guaymas Basin, Mexico - 4872-18-6-7_MG | ecosystem: Environmental > Aquatic > Marine > Hydrothermal vents >... | reverse complement strand
TTCAGCATCTTCATCCCGAAGTGCGTCATCACGGCCATCTCAGGTTCAGCCTCTCCGAGTATCGCTATGGCGTCGTCCGTGGACATGTGCCCCTTCCACGGCTGGCCTCGCGGCCTCATCGTGCAGAGTATCAGGACCCTGACACCCCTGTACTGGGAGCCGCATCCATCGAAGTACTCGGTGTCCGACGTGTACCCTACCTCGCCTACGCCTGGAAACCACAGCCTAAACCCTATCGTATCGGGGTCGCTGTGGACGGCTCTGGTGGCCTTGACCGTGACACCTCCCCACTCGACGGATTGGCCTGGGCTGAGGGCCTTCACGAGCTCTGGCATAGATTGGTGGTACCGGGATACGACGGGCCCGCACACCTCGTTTCCCTGGAGGACGCTCCTCGACGCTATCAACGCCCCCCTACGCTTCGTCATCCCCCTCGTCATCGCCTCTATGAGGAGCTCAGCGTCGTTGTAGTGGTCTGGGTGGGCGTGGGACACGAGGACGGCGTAGACCCTGGACGGGGGGAGCCTCCTCCAGACAGAGAATATCAGAGCTCCGGGTCCCGGGTCGAGGTGGACGTCCCACCCGCTCCACACGAACCTGATGCCCGCCGTCCTTCGCCTTTGGGTGAGCGTCACGAACCTCCCTCCACCCGTTCCGAGGAAAACTATCTCAAGCTCAGCCAACCCGCCGTGCCCCCATGAAAACTTAATACCTGGCTAAAATACCTGTTAAGTTGGGGCCGGTGGCTCAGCCTGGTAGAGCGTTCGGCTGATAACCGAAAGGTCCCCGGTTCAAATCCGGGCCGGCCCACCAAAACGCCTTAACCTTTCCTTCCTCTCATCCTCAGACCTTATCTTGACTATTCCCCTGTGGACTGCGCAGCTTATGCACACGTACTTGACGACCCGTCCGAAGGACAGTCTGGCGCCCTTTGCCTTGAGGTCTCTGAGGAGGTTCGGGTCTATCGGGAGCGAGGGTCTCACGATCTTCTTGGCCTTGTCACGTGGGATCAAGCTTCCACAGTAGTAGCAGTGGACGTAGCCTGTCCTACCCTTACGGCCCTTAGACCTCCCCCTACTCTTCCTCTTCACCGGCATGTGGGACCAAATAGTATGGATGAGGGGGGTTTATAAACACGAGCCTACCGACCCGCCTCGTCGGATACGTACCTCTTGACCTTGAGCGTCAGCCCGTCCACGTCGATTATGAGGACGGTCTCCCCAGCCTTTATCGGCTCCTCGGAGACGGCCGACCAGAACTCGTGTTCAGCCAGGACTACGCCCACCCTTCCCGGCTCTATGTCCGTCTTTGCGACCCCCGTCTTCCCTACCAGTCTTCTATGGTCGAACAGGCTTATGGCCTCTACCCCCTCAATAGGTCTTTGAAAGCTTCCTCAAATATTCGATACGTCTCCTCGTCGTACAGACATATGTACACGTCCCTTATTCCAGTCCTAGCCCTCAAGTACTCGGATACTGTGCGTATCATTATCCTCGCACACCTGTCCTTCGGAAACCTGAACGCACCCGTGGATATGGCTGGGAAGGCTATGGATTTAACCCCGAGCTCATCCGCAAGCTTGAGGCTGCTGAGGACCGCGCTCCGAAGCTTCTCATCCTCGTCTCCTCGCCCCCTGTAGATCGGTCCGACTGTGTGTATCACGTACTTGGCTTTGAGCTTCCCTGCGCCTGTGGCCACGGCTCCGCCGACCGGGCAGTGTCCTATCCTGTCGCACTCCTCCTGGATTTCCCATCCACCTTTCCTGAGTATGGCCCCGGCGACGCCCCCTCCCATCTTCAAGCGTGTGTTGGCGGCGTTTACTATGGCATCCACCTCCATGTCGGTTATGTCTCCGACGACGAGCCTCAGCCTGCTACGGCCTATCTTGGCCTCCATCAACCAGAATTTCGCTCGGGGACGCTAATACCTTATCGTGAAGCCCCTGTAACGCCCTGTGTATTCACCCCATTCTACCTCAACCCTCTCCACACGGGCGAGGGGTGGACCCACGTGGCACCACTCCACCATCCTCTTGACGGCGTCCTCCTCACCCTCGAAGTATGCCTCAACCCTCCCATCCGGCAGGTTCCTAACCCACCCGGACACCCTGAGCTGGTCTGCGAGTCTCTTCGTGTTGTACCTGAAGAACACGCCTTGGACTGTTCCGTACACGTAAACGTGGGCCGAAACCTTCCCCATGCTACCTCCTTACCCTCCTAAGCCTCTCCAGAGCCTCAAGGAGCGTGTTCAGTATCCTACCGAGCCTGTACAGCTCCTCCGGGTCCTCCTCGTCCCTTATCCTCACGTCTATCTCCTTCAGCTTCCCGAGGATCGACTCCTCCAGGGATGGCCAAAGCAGGGCCTTCATGGCGGCCGTTTCGGCCTCTCCCTCCTTGACTATGACAACCTTCTTCTCACAGTTGGCGCACCACACTTCCCCGCTGGGCATCTCGAACAGCGGAGACCCACATACTGGGCAGAACTGCGGGAGCATCCTCGCTCCAGACCTGAGCAGGTCGGCCATCCTCTTCAGCTTCTTCTCGGAGCCCTCGGACAACGAAGCCACCAAGAATCCTGTTCCGGACGATGGTTTAAACGTTGTTTGTCCTGTAAGGAGTAGTCAAGACCTTCCGAGCCTCCTCCACGATCGTGGGGCCGACGCCCCTAACCATCGACAGGGGACCCCTAAGCGTCTTCGTCTTACCCGTCCTGGACGTCGAGACCTCGGCGCGGCAGATCTCCTCGAAAACCCTCATGGGCGTCCCGAGACTCTTGAGCAGCTCCTCGGCCAACGACGCACCGACCCTGGGAAGCCCGCAGAGGAGGTACACCTGCCTGTCTGCCAGCGTCTCCGTCTTCTTGAACGGCCTAGGCTGGACAGGTCTGCGCTTCCTGGCCTGTTCGTGGTGGGCGAGCCTCTGGATTAGCTGGGCTGTTGAGAGGCTGTTGGGCGTGTTTATGACGGGTATCCTGAAGTCGAGTGCGAGGCTCGTCATGGCCCCCCAGATGGACATGGGTGACATGCGTGTGAACCTCAGGGCTGCTGGTAGGTATCCCTGGACGACGATTATGGGCGCCTCATACGTGTCCTTGAGCTCCGCCGCCTGCCTGAACAGCCTCCCGTCCACGATGGACTTTACGAAGTCCCTGACCTCCTTCCTCTCCACCGCACACCTCTCGGAGACGAGGTAGTCGCACACCTGTAGGTTCGACACCTCAACCTCGCATCCAAGCGTCCTGAGGTGCCTCATTATAGCCCTGGCGGAGGGGGCCTCCCTGCTGTCCACCAGAACCCTCAGCGGCCTACCAGACATCTAAGACCACCCGACCCTGACGACTATGGAGCCCCGCTTCACGCCCTTGAGCTTCGACACGAATGTTCTGATGAGAGAGCCGAGCAACTCCCTGACGAACGGGTTCAAGGGAACGGTCTCACCGCCCACCTCGAGGTGAACGTCTCCGCCCACCACCCTGCAGGAGTTTGGTGAGGCCTTTCCGGACAGTATGGCCTCAGCCAGCTTCTCGCAGGACGGGAACCCACATAACCCACAGTTTAGGCCTGGCAGGGCTGGGAACGCCTTCTCGACCACTATGTCTGCCAATCTGCCCCAGTCTCCAGGCTCGACTCTGGGGACGTCGAGGCCAAGTTCTTGTTCCGATACGTAGGCTATCTCCAGGCCCTTGGAGAGTTCTAAGGCCTCCCCACGGTCTCTGACCACGACTATCCTCGCCATGTTGCCGACCTGTTTGAACCCCTCGACCAAGACGAAGTCCAACTCCCAAAGCGGCCATACGCTCCAAGGCGCCGGAGTCTCGGAAGTCCACACAGCCGTCCCCCACGGTCCAGCGGCGACGACGCACTCGGCCCCGGCCTCCATGTGCCTCCACGTGTCCTTCCCTGGGACGTCCGGCCTGTGGGACGGAATGTGCTTGACCGTCCCGACTCTGAGGCCCCTACGCCTGAGCTCCTGGATGAGTCCCTCGACGGTCCTGGTCTTCCCTGAGCCCTTGTAGCCGACTACTGAGACAAACTTCGGGGGCATCCAACCTATATAGAGGCTGGGGTTTATATTGCTGTGGCCGATGGACCGGGTAGCCGTAGTGGACAGGGAGAAGTGTAGGCCGAAGGACTGTGGGCTTCCCTGCATAAGGCAGTGTCCGATGGTGAAGTGTGACATAGAGGCCATAAGGCTGGAGGGCGGCTACCCGGTCATATCCGAACTCCTGTGCACAGGCTGTGGAATATGCGTCAGGAGATGCCCGTTCGGAGCCATATCCATAGTCCGACTCCCCACAGCGGTTGAGGGGGAAGCCGTCTTCAGGTACGGCCCAAACACGTTCAAACTCTACAGACTACCCGTCCCGCTCAGAGGCTACGTGACAGGCCTCGTCGGCGTGAACGGCATAGGGAAGACAACCGTCCTCAAGCTCCTTTCGGGGAGGCTCAAGGTAAACCTGGGCAGGCCTGAAGACCCCCCGTCCTTGGAGGAGGTTCTGAGGAAGTTCAGGGGTTCACCCCTCCAAGAGTACCTCAGGGCTCTCTACGAAGGAGAGCTCAGAGTCGCCTACAAGCCGCAGTACGTGGACAGGATCCCTGAAGTCGCTGAGGGCGTCGTGGGTGAGCTCCTGGAGAGGGTGGACGAACGTGGCGTCCTCAAGCAGGTCGTCGAGGAGCTGGAGCTCCAAGGCGTCATGGACAGGCCCCTGAACGTCCTCAGCGGAGGGGAGCTCCAGAGGGTTGCCATAGCGGCTGTGCTGTGCAGGGACGCCGACGTGTACCTGCTAGACGAGCCCTCAAGCCACCTCGACGTGTACCAGAGGATGAAGGCCGCCAAGGCCATAAGGAGGGTTGCCTCCGGAGACCGTATGGTCGTCGTGGCCGAACACGACTTGGCCATGCTCGACTACCTCTCAGACCAGGTTTACATCCTGTACGGTAAGCCAGACGTGTACGGCATAGTCTCCAGGGCCCACGGCGTCCGGGAGGGCATAAACATCTACGTCAGAGGCTACATCCCCGACGAGAACGTCAGGTTCAGGAGTAAGCCGATAACGTTCCACGAGAGACCACCCATGAGGCCTGAGGCAGGCATCGAGCCTGCTCTGAAGTGGACGGACTTGGAGAAGGGGTACGAGACCTTCCACCTCAGGGTCGAGGCGGGGGAGGCCTTCCTCGGCGAGGTGGTGGGCATAGTCGGGAAGAACGGCGTCGGCAAGACGACTTTCATGAAGCTGCTCGCAGGAGTCGAGAAGCCAGACGTCGGTGAAGTCGTGAACCCATACGGCTTAGAGGGGCTAAGCTACAAACCTCAGTACCCCTCAGGCCTCTACACGGGAACGGTCAGGGAGGTTCTGGAGGAGGCTGGGGGAGACAAGGTAAGGAAGAAGTGGTTCATATCCGAGGTCATAGAGCCCCTACACCTCACCGACCTGATGGACAGGGACGTCGAGGAGCTCAGCGGAGGAGCCCTCCAACGCCTGGCCATAGCGGCGTGTCTGCTGAAGGATGCGAAGATATACCTGCTGGACGAGCCGAGCGCTTACCTCGACGTCGAGGAGAGGCTTTCCGTGGCCAAGGCCATAAAGCGTATGGTCGAGACGAGACACGCCACGGCGTTCGTCGTCGAACACGACGTGGTCTCGCTGGACTTCATGGCCGACAGGTTGATGGTGTTCCTCGGGGAGGCTGGGAAGAGGGGTGAGGCGTCGAAGCCCATGGACATGAGGGACGGGATGAACATGTTCCTCAAAGACGTCGGGGTGACTTTCAGGAGGGACCCTGAGACGAGGAGGCCGAGGGTGAACAAGGAGGGCTCCAGGCTCGACAGGCTGCAGAAGGAGACGGGAGAATACTACTACGTGGGTTAGGAAACCGTTTTACCCTCAACTCGCCCAACAAAGATTTGGGTGTCCCAGGTTGGCTGACAGGCCGAGGTTCGGACCCGCAGGAAGGCCGCCCTGGTTCAAGTGCGACATGACCGAGGTTCCGTTCCTACTCAGGGATGAGGGGCTGGACGCCTTCGAGTTCCAGGCAGTCAGGATGGGCATGCCCCACCAGAGGTTCTCCAAGGAAAAGGCCGAAACACTCGGCAGGAACGCCCGGGAATGCGATGTCTTTCTGAGCATCCACGGCCCTTACTTCATAAACCTCTCCGGGGCTCCGGAGACAGTCGAGAAATCCGTAGAAAGGCTCGTCAGCTCCGCCATCCTGGCCTCCTGGATGGGCGCCAAGGTTGTCGTGTTCCACCCGGGATACTACGGGAAGCTGGGGAGGGAGGAGGCTCTCAGGAGCTGCATACAGGCTCTTTCCAGAGCCGTCGAGCGGGTTAAGTCCCTCGGGATAAAGGGAGTCGAATACGGTCCGGAGACCACGGGGAAGCTAAGCCAGGTTGGGAGCCTCGACGAGATACTGTGTATGTGCGAGGAAGTGGACATGGTCAGGCCGGTCGTGGACTGGGCCCACATACACGCCAGAGAGGGAGGCTCGATAAGGGGTTTGGAAGACTACCTGAGGATAATCGAGACGGTAGAGTCACGCCTCGGCTCCGAGGCGGCTGAGAACCTCCACACACACTTCACCCACGTCGAGTACGGGAGCAAGGGTGAGATAAGGCACCACACGCTCGACGAAGAGGGCTATGGACCTCCATTCAGGCCGCTTGCAGAAGCCATAGCCGAGCTCGGCCTCAGGCCGACGATAATAAGCGAGAGCCCCATACTCGACAGGGACGCCGTGAAGATGAGGGACATACTACGTCAGGTCCTAAAGAGCTCTTAGGAGCAGGGCCAACAGAGTCACACCGCCGCCGGCGGCCAGCATCTTCAGACCTGAGATGAGGAGCCTGTCCTTGCCTATCCTTCCGAGGTACATCCCGAGCAGGAACATCGAGACCAACGAGGCGGCCACGGACGCCGAGACCGCCTGGAGGACGCTCATGCCCAGCAGGGCGCAGACCACGAGGGGTATGACGGTAATCGCTGAGGTAATCATGGGGGCCAAACCGTCTACCAGGGCCGCCACTATCGAGACGGCTCTTGAGGCCTTTGCGTGTAGGCTGTTCTCCAGGTTCGTCAGCATGGCGTTCTCCAGGTCCTTGACGTCCCTCAGCCTCTCAGCTCTCTCGGTCATGTAGGTTCCGAGCGAGCCGGACAGGCCCATGGCCATGGTGCCTCCGAGTATGGCTCCTACGATGAACCTTATGTCGGGCACGTTCGCCACGGCTGAGCCGACGACTATTCCGAGCGACGTCATCGCTCCGTCGAAGGCGTTCATGACGAAGTACCTCCTCAGGATGTCCTCTGCGTGTGTTATCTGGATGTAGAGCTTAACCCTCCTCAGGAACTCCCTAAGCCTCCTTAGTCCAAGATAATTTAACATAGAATCTAAGGCATTATGCATACGAAACCTTATCCCCCACGACCCTTACGAGTCGTTTCACGGAGCTTCGAGTTAAATTTCTCACAGCGAGTATATTAACTTTTACCTTGTCCCTCGGAACGTTTAAATTGAGTTTGCCGGATACCTTTAGATTGGAGGACGGAAGCCGGAGTTGGAGCGCTCCGTGATAAGGAGGCTCGTGCTGGACGTCCTAAAGCCGCATGAACCCTCCCTACCAGAATTCGCGTCTCATGTGTGCAAAACGCCTGGTGTTAAGTCTGTCAACGTCATGCTCGTGGAGATGGACGAGAAGACCGAGAGCCTCAGGGTGATCGTTGAGGGGGATGAGATCGACTTCGAGTTGCTGAAGAAGAACCTGGGTGAGTGCGGTGCGGTGATACACAGCGTGGACGAGGTTGTCGTCAGCAGGCCGGTCCCTGAGGGGTCAAGACGCTAAGGCTTTTAGAAGCTGAGGGTTACGTAAACGCTGATGCCGACCGAACTGCAGGGCATGTTCAGGCAGCCTCCCGTGTCGATGTTCGGGTCCACGTGCACGTTCGAAGAGTGCCACTTCGCCCTCTTTGGAGTCCCCTTCGACGGAACCTCCACGTACAGGAGGGGCTCCAGGTACGCACCGACGGAGCTCAGAAGGGTTTCCGAGAACGTAGAGACTTATAGCTTCAGGTTCCGGATGGCCGTGGAGGAAATCCCACTCTGCGACATGGGAGACCTGACGAGGCTGGGAGACGCTGAGGAGGTCGTGGAGGCGGTTTCGGAGGTATGCAGGGAAGTCAACCAGGCTGGCAAGGTCCCCGTGGCCGTGGGGGGCGAACACACCCTGACATTCGGGGCGGTCTCCGCCCTGAAGCCGGACGCCGTGGTGTGCATGGACGCCCACATGGACATGAGGGACGAGTACATGGGAGTCAAGCTGTCCCACGCCACGTTCATGAGAAGACTGACGGAGACCGTCGAGGCATCCGTCTTCATGGTCGGGATCAGGGCCGTCTGCCGGGAGGAGCTCGAATACGCCTCGGAGAGGGGCATACAGGTCGTCACGTCCATGGACGTGAGGGAGATGGGCGTCAAAAAGGCATCGTCTAAGCTCCTGGAGACCCTGTCCGACGCCGATTCCGTATACGTCTCCATAGACCTGGACGTCCTGGACCCAGCCTACGCTCCGGCTGTGGGGAACCCGGAAGCCGAGGGGCTGGAAACGTGGGTCCTCCTTGAGCTTCTTTCATCCATCCTGGACGGCAGGGTCGTCGGGCTAGACCTTTGCGAATACGCTCCGCCCTACGACGACGGCTCCACAGCCGTCCAAGCCCTCAAGCTGCTGTACGAGTCGCTCATCGCCGTGGAGGCTGGGAGATGCTCTGGGCGGTGACGCTCTGGTACCTGGTCAGGGCGTTGATAGGCGTGGCCGTCGGGTTCGTGGCGGCCCTTATGGGAGTTGGGGGAGGCTTCATCCTAACCCCGACGCTCATCCTCTTGTTCGGGTTGGAGGCCCACGAAGCCGTCGGGACGAGCTCATCGATAGTCCTGTTCACCGGCCTATCCTCGTTCATAGCGTACGCGAGGCAGAGGAGGGTGGACTGGAAGGTCGGTCTCATACTCGAAATCATGTCCGTCCCAGGGGCCTTCCTCGGAGCCCTGGCAGCCGAGGCCTCCTCAGCGGGCACGATACAGCTTCTGTTCGCCGCCTTCCTGGCGTACGTCTCCTACAGGATGTGGAGGGGCATGAGAAAAGAGTGGGGTAGGGGGAGGTTCAGGAGGTTCACGTGGTCGAGGAGGTTCGTAGACTCAGACGGAAACCTCATGGACTACGGCGTAAACATGCCCGTGGCCGCAGCAGTCAGCTTCGCAGCAGGCCTCGCAGCAGGCTTCTTCGGAATAGGGGGCGGCGTCCTCAAGGTTCCGATACTCACGTACTGCGGCATGCCCATCCACGTGGCCATAGCCACGTCGTCGTTCATGATCATGATAACAGCCCTCTCCAGCGCGTCGACCCACTTCGCCCTCGGGAACGTCGCCCTCAGCTACACGGTCTCCATAGCCGTCGGCGTGGTCGTCGGGACACAGTTCGGAGCCTACGTGGCCAAGAGGACCGAGGCCGCTAGGCTTAGACGGATATTCGCCGTGGCTCTCGGGGCCGTTTCGGTGATAATGGCGTTGAAGGGCTTTGGCTTTCTGGGTTAGCCTCCGTATGCAGCTTCTTGACGAATCCCCTGATGAAGGCCCTGTATGTGAGTCCATCCGTCCGTATCCTTCCGACCATCACGACCCCTGTTCTACCGTTCTTCCTCAGAACCCTCCCGACGAAGGCGAAGGCCAGTTTTCCCTCATCCGAACTCGCGTATCCCTTGAAGCCCAGGTACAGCCTACCCTTCTTCACCGTCACCACTCCATTTCCCCCGTCTACGGCGTACGTCGTGGAGTTCAGCTTCACGAAACCCTTCACGACGCTGAGCTTGGCGCGGTTCCCCGAGATGTCCGTGACGTTGAACGCTACGACCATCGCAACCCTGACTCTGACGGTCTGGTTTCCGACCCTGGTGAACGCGAGTCCCCTGGCCATGAGGACGTAGACATCTCCGACGGACAGGTTGTGTCTCTGAACTCCATGTACACCGACGGTCAGGGATGGGGATAGGAGCATGGCGATCATCAAGGCTGGTGCTAGTACGCCTAAACAGGAAAGCCTGGACACCATCATCGTGGTACGTTTCGAAGTGGCTTGTATAACCGTTGCGCACGAATCGTATGGACGATTCGTACATAACCCTGAAATTAAGCCTCCGCAGACTTCTTTATGGAGTTGCATCCGACTTACGTGATGCTGTTCGAGATGCTGATGGAGACCGTGGGGGCATCCATAAGCTTCCTCACAGCCTACTACTCCCTAAAAGCGTTCAGACTTTCCGGGAGGGGGCCGCTGCTTTACCTGCACTTCGGCTTCACCGTACTCGGGGTCAGCATGATGTCCAGGGTCTTCGGCTCGCTGTACATAATCTCGGCGATAGCCATGCCCGTATCCGTCCGCGGCGTGGTGGGGCTTATCTCGACCGCGTGTGGAGTGATGAGGGCTGTGGCTTACGGGCTGTTCGCTGCGGCGTATTCTGGAGAACGCCGGGTCGAAATGGCGGTTCTCATACCCTTGTTGGTGAACCCGTACACCGAGTTCGTATGCGTCGCCGTCATGGTGTACGTCGTGGCTCAATCAGCGATAAACCACGCTTTTGTAAAGACGTCTGAAAGCCTCCTCGTCTTCGTCGCTTTCCTCCTGATGCTCGTGAGCCACGTAATGTTCGCCATGTCGCACGTGAGGGCCATGCTGTACCTGCTGGCCCACGTATCCCAGCTTGCAGGATTCATCTCGATGTTGACGATGCTCCTGAAGGTGGGCAGGGAAGTTGGGGAGGGTTAGGTACAGGTCGAGGATCAGGATATGCGTCGACATACTCCGCGTCATCCTGCGGGAGGGGGAGGTGGGGCCGACGAGGATTCTGTACGGCGCGAACCTCTCCTACGACAGGCTTACGAAATACCTCAGCTACCTCATCGATCTGGGGCTTATAGAGGAGGTTGAGAGGGGAGACCACGTCGTCTACAGGCTTACGGAGAAAGGTCTTCAGTTCCTCTCTGAGTTTAGGAAGGTGGAGAAGTTTTCGAGGGCTTTTGGAATAGAGATATAATCGTTCTCCTTCAAGGGAAAAAGGGATGCTGTGCGTCTCTTAAACTTCTTCCTCAACCTTCTTAGATGCGAAGTCTATGGCCTCTATGATGGACTTGGCCAGGGACACTACTCCTAGGAGGAGGAAGGCCGCGAGGATCGGCTTGAAGTCTACGGTGACTTTAAGGGTTATTTCCTCTACGGGTATGGCAAGCCTCAGCACTCCGAAGTTTGTTGTGTAGGCGAGTAGGGCCACGGAGGTGACGGCCCTCGCGCCGTCGAGGACGTACCTGAATATGGTTCCGGTCAGGAGCCTTATACCTATCTCGAAGGCTATGAAGACGGCTGCCAGAGACGTTATTATCATCCCCCCCTCCGGGATTATCGGGGCAATCTGCTCCGCCATCCCCGTCAGCTTGTATATGAGCAGGAACTCCCCGCCCATTATCAGGGCCCAGACCGCGGCGCTCAGAACCCGCTTGGCTATGTCTTTGGCCTTCATGTCGTCACCACCCGAGGCCTGAGTACGGTATCACAATGGGGCCCACCAGCGACCCCCCGATGGTCACGTAGAGCCACACCTCACCTTCAGGCGTTATGAGATCCACGTCCTCCAGGGGCATTCTGATGACACCGCTCCAGGCCGTCCAGGAGGGGGTGTTCAGGTCGCTGGTTCCCGTAGCCACGAGCGTTCCGTCGGCGTTCCGGAGTTCCACGGTGAGGGCTCCGACGAGGTCGATGGGGGACCTGTTCTCGAAGTATATCCACATCTCAGCCATCGGCGTGGTGTCCTCGAACCTGAGTGTCACGTCGGTTACGTTCAGCCCGTACAACGGTGGCCCCCAGGGTACCTCGATTTCCTCGACGGAGACGCCGAGCGTCATGGCCTTGGCGTACGTGAAGCTCATCAGCACGTCCGTGTACAGGTCGGCCTCCTCGAACAGGAGGTAGGTCAGGTTTCTTTCGACGATCTGGGATAGGCTTATTGTCAGCTCGTGGAAACCCTGCCAGGTCGAATCCCTCTTGACCACCGGTACCGTTGTGGTGGCGCAGGACAGCTGGTTTCCTCGTCCGTCCACTACGACGGTCGTTACGTTTATGTTCGTCATGTCGTAGAGGCCCGTGTTGTTCACGTACACCGGTATGATCAGCGTTATCGACCCGTCTGAGAGCTCGTAGTCCACATCGCCGAAGTACACGGCTTCCCCGGTGGCGAACGTCGTGTACAGCGAGTATATCATCGACCCCAGGAAGGCTATGAGTATTATCGTGGCTACCGTGACGGCCAGTCCGATTACCTTTACAGCCAGTCTCATTCCTCGGTTTTACCCTCCGACTCTTCCGACTTCTCCTTGGAAGCCGTCAGAATCTGGACGCCCCTCATCGAGAGTATCGAGCCGACCCAGCCCATGATTCCCAGGAAGACGGCCCTTATGCAAGCTTCTATCAGGGGGGCCAACGCCTCGCCGAACACCTCCACCAGCCCTCCTGCCGCCGGGATGGTTGAGATCCCTCGGAGCTGTAGGAATGCCACCACGAAGGTGAATATCAGAAGTCCTATGCCAGTCCCCAAAGTCGCTATCCCGGCTATGGAAACGAGCTTTGACAAGTTGCTTCGGTTAAGGCTTACTTCCACGTCCTATATAAGCCGAACGTATCAGCCTCACCACGTCGTGTACGCTCTCGACGTACGGGCACCCCATCCTCTCGAAGTTCTCCGGCCTCGAGCACCCCGTCAGGACGCCGACGAACTTCGCCCCCGCGTTCCTGGAGCACATGTGGTCTATCTCATGGTCCCCCACGACGAGGACTTCGTTAAGCTTTACGCCGAGCTTCTTGGCTATGGCTATCAGGGGCTCAGGCCTCGGCTTCGCCTCCGCCATGCTGTCTCTGGTGGCCACCGCGTCCAGGAGGTCGGATATACGGCACGCCTCCACGGCCTTCTTGGCGTACGTGGAGTGTCCTCTGGTTAGGATGGCCACCTTCAGTCCGAGTTTCCTGAGTTCCATTACGGCTTCTCTGACGCCTTCCACGGGCTTTATCTTCGAGGCCGCCTCGAGCTCTATCCTGTCCATCACGTCGTCCACCTCCTTGAGAACCTTCTTGACCTCGTCCTCGCTGAAGCCCATCCTACGCATCTCTTTGACACCCTTCTCAACTATCTTGAGGGTCGTCTCAGTCGGGGTCAGTACACCCTTCTTTACGCCATGTCTCTCGAAGACCTCTATGATTTCCCGTCGCATCTTCTTGAAGTCTACCGTAAGGTGTATCAGCGTCCCGTCTATGTCGAACACCACGGCCTTAACCGACCTGAGGTCTCCTAAACGGGCGTCCAAGTTTGAACCTCCTGAGCCTTATCCTGGCCGTTATGACCCGTTCACTGGAGAACGTCTTGGCGGCTACGTAGAGGACAGCCACGGTGAAGGCTGCGATGTATCCGAGGCTGAGCATCGCGAGGCCGTACTGTCCGAGCAGGGCGTCCTTCGTGGCGAGTATGGTGTGGGTGTACGGTATGGCGTACAGCACGACCTGGACCGATTTGGGGAGCATGGAGATGTCCGCGAACATCAGGACTATCGCCGGGACCATTATCGGGAGTTCGAGGATGCCCACGAGGGACTGGGCTCCCCTGACGTCTTCGGCGTACACGGCTATGCACAGGGCGAGGGCGAGGGCTGAGACCATCGTTATGAATATCGTCCCACCTATCACGACCAGGGTTATGGGAGACGTTAGCGACTGGAGGAGCTGGGTGGGTATCTGGGCCTCTCCTCCCGTGACTGGGGCGGAGACGGACGTGGTGTAGTACGCCATCCCGACCATGAACGACACGCTTCCTATCACGGCGATTATTGTGCTCCCTATAAGCTTGCTGAGGAGTATCGTCATCCTGCTCACGGGGAGCGTGAGTAGGGTCTCGAGGGTCTTCGCCTCCTTCTCCACGGCCATTGAGGTGGCCGCCATTGACATGGCGGTTCCGACGACTATCATCAGTATCAGCGGCAGCATGGACTGGGACATTATCAACTGGGCGAGCTGGTCCGGGGACTGCTCTATCAGTTCGCCCCTGAAAAGCGTCGCCGGTTTCTCGTATATGGGGTTCAACACAACCTCCGGGTTTACCCCGGGCATCCCCGTGCTTATCATCTGGGCCTTGACCATCTCCTCGAACACGTTTATGGCTCCCTCGACAGTCGAGAAGCCCATCGCCTCAGCCATGCTGCCCCTTTCCATGATGGAGTACACGTATACCGTGCCCCTCTGGCCTGAGGTTATGTTGTGTGTGAAGCCTTCGGGTACGACCACGAGCGTCCTGACGCCGAGCTCCTCAGCCTTCTCCAACGCCCCATCCACGGTGTATCCCGTCAGGACGGTGGTGTTAAGGTTTTGAGCCTGCTGGAGGAACTCGACGAGCGTCTGAGATAGGGGTTGGCCGTCCATGTCGAGTACAGCCACGCTCACGTTGGCGGATGCCTCCATCATGGCTGTCGTGGATATCCTGACCATCCCGCCCATGGCTACCATCAGTATGAGGGGCATCAGTATCGTGCCGAGGAGTATCTTGGGGTCTCGGAGGAGCTCCTTGACCTCCTTCTTGACGAGTACGGCCAGACCCTTCAACTCACACTCCTCCCGTGGCTTTGACGAACACCTCCTCCAGGTTCTCGGCCCCGTACGTCTCTTTGAGTTCCTGGGGTGTCCCCTCGCAGAGTATGCGGCCACCGTGTATCACGGCAACCCTGTCGCAGAGATACTCGACCTCCAGCATGTTGTGGCTTGAGAGGAGCACGGTCGTACCGTACTCACGCACGTAGTCCCTTACTATCGACCTTATGGCGCATGCATGGACCACGTCGAGGCCGCTGGTGGGCTCGTCGAGTATGGCGAGCTTGGGCCTCGTCATGAGGGCTCTCGCGACGAGTAGCCTCCTGAGCATGCCCTTGCTGTACGTCTTCGTCTTATCCCTGAGCCTCTCCCCAAGCCCGCATATCCTCGAGGCCTCCTCCACGGCCTTCTCGACCTCGCCGGGTGAGGGCATGTACAGGGACGCCATCAGCCTCAAGTACTCGAGTCCCGTCATGTTCTTGTACGCTCCAGCCTCCTCAGGGAGGTAGCTTATCACCCTCCTAACCTCCTCGGCGTCCCTGACCACGTCCAGCCCGAAAACCTCAACCCTCCCGGAGGTAGGCTTGAGTATTGTGGCTATTATCCTAAGAGTGGTCGTCTTCCCAGCCCCGTTCGGACCTATGAGGCCGAAAACCTCTCCGGCTCTAACCTCGAAGCTAAGCCCGTTCAGGGCTTTAACTTCGCCAAAATGTTTCACGAGATTCTCGCATAGGATGGCCGTCTCCAAACCAGATTCATCTCGATATGGAGCTTTTAAACATGTTGGTTAACTCTGTCTTATCGGAAGTATCTTCACGAGGGCGTTTACCGGAACCCCCATGATACGTTCCAAGCCGCTTCTATCCACAAAAGCCGCCACACCGACGACCCGAACCTTAAGCGACTCCAGGTAGTTTATGGCCTTCTCCAGCAGGGCCCCTGAGCCTATTACATCCGCCACCAGGAGGGCCTTCTTTCCGTCCACCTTGGGGTAGCTCGGGCTGAGGGACACGCCGTGCCCCTCACCACTGTAGACCGACTTGAGTATGGCTAGAGGCTTCCCCAGCTCCGTGGACACCACAGCCGCCAGCGGGGCTCCCTCAGCCTCCACGGCCACGATTATGTCCGGCTCCTCCATGCCGAGCGTCGTGTAGCCGTCCTCGACCAGGCTGGCGAGGGCCTCTCCTATCAGGCTTAGCCTCATCGGGTTGGATGAGACCATAGTCCAGTCCACGAATATGTCTGAGGGCGCCACAACCCTCTTACGTTCCTCCTCCAACAAAAGCCACCTGACCGTGTCTTCCTGGAGCTTCAGCTCCTTAGCTATCTGGGACGTGCTCAATCCGAGCTCCCTGAGCCTCTTAGCCTCGTTTATGAGGTTCTCCAAAGTCGTCAACCAGCATTCACCTCAAACTAAACTTCTCCACCGCCTTCCTTTTAAGCTGTGTGCCACAAACGGGGCAGACCATCCCTCTCGGAGGCTTCGTGTAGGTCTTTTTGCAGGCCGGACAGTATACGACCCACTTTATGAGCTCTTCGATACCCCTCGTCGTCAAGGCCTTGAAGCTCATGCCGAGCGAAGCCGCCACGTTCTGTACGGAGTAGTCGTCCGACACGACCGTGACCTCGAAGCCCAACCTGGCAAGCTGGAGGGCCAGGGCCAAGATGTCCACGTCCGTGTCCGAGAGCCCCTCCTCGCCGAGTCCCCTGGACCTCTCCGACACTTCCTCGACGAACTCTCTTCCAGGCTGTTTAACGATGAGCTTCCCAGACCTGACTGAGGCCTCTATCCAAGCCCTGGCCGCGGGCTTGATCCTCGCCTCCTCCAGGACGCTGGGAGTCGTGTAGTGCATCCCAGCCTCCTCGGGGATGGAGTAGCCCGCTATGAAGGCGGAGGTGTCCAGGACTATGGCCCTACGCCTCCCATCCAACCCTAAACACCCAGAAGCTTACGCCTGAGCCTGGAGTAGAAGCTCTCGAACCTGACGAACCTCACCCTCCTCCCAGACCTCCTCACGACGACGGTGTCGCCTGGTCTTACCTCACTCACGGTGACACCGTCCACGATTATCAGGGCGCCAGCCTCAGGCTTCAGGAGCTCAAACTCCACGAACCTGTCCGGCGGGATGACGAGGGGCTTCAGCCCACACACTGGGCAGACGGTTGTGACGAGTATGGCGTCCTGCCCTGGCTCCAGGATGGGCCCGCCGGCTGAAAGCGAGTAGGCCGTTGAGCCCGTCGGAGTGGCCGCCATCACGGCGTCCCCGCTGCATTCCACGACTTTTTCTCCGTCTACGAGGAGCCTGAACCTTATGGTCTTCCCCGGCGTTCTGGAAGCCACGAGGAGTTCGTTCAGGGCGTCCGGGAGCTTCACATCCCTCCCGACTATCTCGGATTCGAGCTTCATGCAGTCCTCCAGCCAGTACTCGCCTGAGAGCACTCTGAGGACGGCGTCCTCGGCGTCCTCCAACCCCACCTCAGCGAGGAAACCCCTCGTCCCGGCGTTCACCCCCAGTATAGGCGTGTCGGCCTTGGGGATGAGCATGCACACTCTGAGTATCGTCCCGTCCCCGCCGACGAC
>Ga0190363_1000963_pt1 | contig 17243 bp, 23 predicted proteins | sample 48721867_MG_FD_161272 | JGI IMG/M metagenome (GOLD analysis project Ga0190363, IMG submission 161272) | Hydrothermal vent microbial mat bacterial communities from Southern Trench, Guaymas Basin, Mexico - 4872-18-6-7_MG | ecosystem: Environmental > Aquatic > Marine > Hydrothermal vents >... | reverse complement strand
TTATCAAAGTAAACAAATTCTATCTTCAAGGAATGAAAAGACCTCCTGAAGAAATAATTGGCAAGACAGATTTTGATTTTTTCCCTTATGAACAGGCAAAACAGATGTTTGAAGATGATAATTATGTCTTAAGAACCGGAAAACCAATAGTAGGAAAGATTGAGCGGACTTTGCTTCCTGATGGAAGATGGAATCAGGTAATTACCACAAAAATTCCTATGTATAATAGAGAAGGTAAAATTATTGGCACGATGGGAATAACCCGAGATATGACTGCTTATGCTCATCTGGAAAGAGAACGTTTAGAATTAGTAGTAAATTCTTTAGAGGCTTTGGGAAAGGTTTTGGAAATTAGGGACCCTTATACTTACGGACACACAAAAAGAGTTGCTTATTTAGCCCAATGTTTGGCTAAAGAGTTAGGCTGGGATGAGAACAAAATCTTAGGTATGAGATTGGCTGGTCAGCTACACGATATAGGAAAAATTGGTGTTCCTACGGATATTTTAGTTAAATCGGGTTTGCTTAGCGAATTGGAGTATAAAATAGTGCAGGCTCATGTTGAAAAAGGCTATCAACTTCTTAAAGGTATCAAGTCTAATTTTCCTTTAGCAGAGGTAATTTATCAACACCATGAGCGGTTAGATGGTTCTGGATATCCCCGAGGATTAAGAGGGGAAGAAATTTTAGAAGAAGCAAGAATTTTGGCAGTATGCGATGTACTGGAAGCAATGACTCATCGTCGTCCTTACCGAGAAGCAAAAGGGTTGGATGAGGCTTTAGGAGAGCTTAAAAAAGGAGCAGGAATAAAATACGACAAAAAGATAGTTAGTTTACTTTTGAAAATCATTAAACGTAATAATTTCCGCCCCTTTTGGCTCAATGCATGAAGTTTTCTTGAGGTTTGATAAGTAGAATGTTTTATAAATTGAGAATATTGAGAAATCTTCACGATTTTATCCTGTCTGTGACATCTTAAAATAGTATGGCGCCATAAGAAAATTTCTTGACAAGGAGAGGATTTTTGATATATTTGTGAAAAAAAGAACAAATGGAGAAAGGGAAAATCTGTACTAAAAAAAGTTGTTTTTCTTTTGATACAGTTAAACGATTAAGTTTATACTTGAGAAATTTAAAAAGACTTAAAGAAAAAGGAATTGAGATTATTTCTTCAGATAGAATAACTCCCCTTTTAAATGTTAGCTCTGCACAATTTAGAAAAGATTTATCTTATTTTGGAGAGTTTGGAAAAAGAGGTGTGGGCTATAAGGTTGAGAGATTAATAGAAGAATTAGAAAAAATCTTGGGGATAAATGAAGAATGGAGAATAGCTTTAGTAGGAGTAGGCAGATTAGGTCAAGCTTTATTGGGATTCGAGGGTTTTTCTAAATTCAATATAAAAATCGTCTGCGCTTTTGATATTGATAGGAAAAAGATTGGAAAAATAATTGAAGGGATAAAAGTTGAAGATATGAAAGATTTGAAGACTATTATAAAAAGAAAAAGGGTAAAAATAGCTCTTTTATGCACTCCTCCTCATTCTGCGCAAGAGGTGAGTGAGAAGCTGGTTGCTGCAGGAATCAGGGGAATTCTTAATTTTTCTCCTCTTATATTAAAAGTGCCTCCTTCTGTTTTTGTCTCTAACGTAGATATGGCTTGTGAACTGGAAAGTTTAATATTTTTTTTGAAAAGAAATGAGACAAAATTTTAAAAATTTTTTCTATATTTTTATTTTTTTATTTTTTCTTTGGCTTGCTTTAACCTTTCCTTTAAAAAAAGAAGAGATAATTTTGGGAGGATTTATAAGCTTTATTTTGGCTTTATTTTTAAATAAGTTGTATCTTAATCTGGGGCTTCCTTTTTTAAGTTTCAGAAGAATTTACTTTTTCTTCATCTACCTGATTGTTCTCTCTAAGGAGATAGCAAAAGCAAATTTAGATGTTGTCTACAGAGTTATTCACCCCCGCATGCCCATAAAACCGGGGATTGTGGTTATAAAGACGAATTTGAAACAGGATATAACAAAACTTATTTTAGCAAATTTTATTACTTTTGGATAGATATTAAGACAGAGGATAAAGATGAAGCAACAAAAATTGTAGGAGAAAGATTTGAAAAATATCTTAAGGTAATATTTGGGTAAAGAAAATATGGAAAAAGATAAATTAAATGTTGGTTGGATGGATACCTCCGATACTTGTTTCATTTATACCGGACAATGTGGAGATATAATGGAAATTTTTCTGAGGATAAAATCTGAAGTTATAAAGGAGGCAAAATTTTTGTAACTGGTTGTGTTGCTCTTCATGCTTGTGGTTCTGCCCTTTGTGAAATGATAAGGGGTAAAAATTTAGATGAGGCAGAAAAGATAACTGGAAAAGCTATAATAAAACCTATCTTGGTAAAACCTTGAAGATAAAGGTGCATTGTGTTTGTTTAGCTAAGAAGACTTTAGAGAAGGCTGTTAAAAAATATAAAGAGAGAAATTAATGAAAGGAGGAGAAAAAATGGAAAGGGAGATTTTAATAATTGGTGGAGGACCGGCAGGAATAGTTTGCGCCTCCACCGCTAAAAAATATTATCCTGATAAAAAAATTACTCTTATAAAAGAGAAGGAAAAAGGAGTTATCCCCTGTGGAATTCCTTATATGATTTTTAGTTTAAAAAATCCTGAAGAAAATGTTCTTTCTACTAAAGGGCTGGAGGATATGGGAATTGAGGTGATTGTGGATAAAGTAGTGAAGATAGAACGTGGAGAGAAGAAAGTTTTTACCCAGAATGGTGACATAATAAGTTGGGAAAAATTAGTTTTAGCTTTGGGTTCAAAACCGATAAAGCCACCTATTTTGGGAATTGAAAAAGAAAATATTTTTCCTATTTATAAAGATTTAGACTATCTTAAGAAAGTGGTAGAAAAAGTAAAAGAGGCAAAGAATATATTAGTTTTAGGAGGAGGATTTATTGGAATAGAATTTGCTGATGAGATTTCTAAGTTAGAGGGGAAAAATGTATATCTTGTAGAACTCCTTCCTCATCTTTTGACAAATTCTTTTGATGAAGAATTTTCCCATCTTGCTGAAGAAAGATTAAAGAAGAAGAGGGTAAATATTTTAACTAATAGAAAAGTTGTAGAATTTGAAGGAGAGGGGAAAGTAGAAAGAGTAAGATTTTCTGATGGAGAAGCTCTTGAGATAGACTGCGTAATTTTGGGAATTGGCGCCTCTCCTAACACTGATTTAGCAAGAGAATGCGGACTTCCCTTAGGAAAAGGTAAAGGCATCTGGGTAGATGAGTATATGCGAACCGAAGATAGAGATATTTTTGCTGTAGGAGATTGTGCAGGGAAACGTGATTTTTTTACAAGAGAGGATGTTTCTGTTTTGCTTGCTTCAATCGCTACATCGGAGGCAAGAATTGCGGGAGCGAATTTATACCAGCTTAAGGTAGTAAGAGAAAATAAAGGAACTGTGGGGATTTATTCTACCTACATTGATGGTCTGGTTTTGGGTTCTGCAGGTTTGACAGAGAAGACAGCAAAAGATGAGGGATTTGAGATAGTGATCGGTAATTTTGAAGGGGTTGACAAACATCCTAAAGCTCTTCCTGGAACAGGAAAAATTAAAGTTAAATTGATATTTTCTAAACATTCAGGAATTATTATGGGAGGTCAGGTTGCTGGAGGCATTTCTTGTGGAGAGTTAATCAATACCATTGGCGTAGCAATTCAGAAAAGAGTCTCCTTCTCAGAATTAGAAACTTTGCAGATAGCTACTCATCCTTATTTGACCCCTGCTCCTACAATGTATCCTTTAGTTTTAGCTGCTCAAGATGCAGCGAAAAAATTTGAATGAAGATAGGGTTTTTTGAAATAAAAAATTGGGAGAAAAAATTTTTAAAAAAGAGATTAAGAAATCTTTATGTTGAGTTTTATCCTTTTGCCTTAGAGGAAAGCAATTGGAAGATAGCTAAAAAATTTGATATTATATCAGTATTTATTTATTCTAGGATAAATAAAGAGGTAATTTCCTCTCTTCCTTCTTTAAAATTAATTACTACCCGTTCTACTGGTTTTGACCATATTGATTTAAAAGAGGCAAAGAAAAGAAAGATTTTAGTCTGCAATGTTCCTTTTTATGGAGAGAATACGGTTGCAGAGCATACTTTTGCCTTGATTTTATCTTTATCTCGAAATGTGCATAAGTCATATTTAAGAACACTAAGAGGTGATTTTTCTATTGAAGGATTAAAAGGTTTTGATTTGAAAAATAAAACTCTGGGAGTTATTGGGGCAGGGCATATCGGACTACATGTTATAAGAATTGCTAAAGGATTTGGGATGCAGGTTTTGGCTTTTGATACTCATCAGAATAAATTTTTAGCAGAAGTTTTAGGATTTAAATATGTAAGTTTAGATAATCTTTTAAGAAATTCTCATATTATTACTCTTCATGTTCCTTATACCAAATCTACACATCACTTAATAAACCGGGAGAATATAAATCTGATTAAGAAAGGAGCAATCCTTATAAATACTTCAAGAGGAGCAGTTGTGGATACGGAAGCTTTAATTGAAGCGTTAGATAAAAAAATTTTATCTGGCGTAGGTTTAGATGTTTTAGAGGGAGAGGAATTGATTAAAGAAGAAAAGCAACTCCTTTATGATAAGAAGAAATTAGAAGTACTGGCTAATCTTGTAAAAGGCCATATTCTTTTAAGTAGAGACAATGTTGTTTTTACTCCTCATATAGGTTTTTATAGCCAGGAGGCACTGGAGAGAATTTTAGAGACCACAGTTGGTAATATTTTTAGGTTTTTAGAAGGCATGCCTCAAAATGTGGTCACCGGATAAATACGAGAATAAATAGATACATTACCGCAATTGCCGATGCAAAAGTTGTCGTTGAAGGAATTCATAAATTTCTCACTCAAAAAGCTTAAATTTCTGCAAAAGTTCGTTTCAGAGTAAGTCTTTAGCTAATCTTTTATTGATAAACCTATAGAAAAGATACAAAAATAGTTTTATTCCCCCCTTGACAGAGAGAGGAATTTATGTTTTAATATAATTGCAAATGAAAATCATTTTCAATTAGGAGGAGAGATGCCACGTGGTCCCCGATGGCTCTATGAAAGAATAAGAAGTCAAGGATTTAAGCTTACTTTACCCAGGCAGTTGATTTTGGATATGTTGAATAAAACAAAACATCATTTAAGTGCGGATGAGATTTATATCTTTTTAAGAAGAAGATATCCTCAAATAGGGCTGACTACAGTATACAGGACTTTGGAGATGCTTACCCGTTTGGGATTAATTAATAAATTTGATTTTGGTGATGGAAGATCTCGTTATGAGTTAAAAAAAGAGGAACATCACCATCATCTTATTTGTAAAAAATGTGGTAAAGTTATAGATTGTAAGGAATTTGTTGATGAGGAGGTGGCATTGATTAAAAAGATAGAAGAAAGTCTTTCTAAAAAATATTCTTTCAAGATTAATTTTCACCAGATATATTTTTATGGGATTTGTAAAGAATGCAGTAAATAAAAGGAGGTGAAAAATGCCAAGAGGAAGAAATTTTTTAGGAGCAGGTTTTTGGAAGTGGGGTGTCTGGTATCCTTACGGTTGGTTTGGATATCCTTTTTTTGGTTGGGGAAGAGGTAATCCTTTTCCTTTCTGTAGATGGTTTCCTTGGCTTCCCCGTTGGTGGTGGACAGGAATTTATGGACCAATAACACCATTTGGTTATGGATATCCTTTCTCCGGATATACACAGTCAAGTCAAACTAAATAGAAGGAGGTGAGAATATGCCTTTTGGTATGGGACCAGCAGGATGGTTAATTTTTCCTCAAATTTATCCATATTTGGCTAATCTTTATCAAAACTGGTTAAACTGGTGGGGATATCCTTATTATTTTGGATGGGGATTTGCTGATGAATTAACATATTTAAAACAATTAAAACAGAATTTGGAGGCACAACTTCAGGCGATAAATCAAAGGATAGGGGAGTTAGAAAAATAAGTCAATAATTTTAAAAGGAGGTGAGAGATGCCAGGATATCGTTATAGGAATATGTATTATTTAACAGGACTGCCTGGTTGGATGAGGTTTGGATTTTCACCTGGCTGGGGGACATTACCTCCCGGAGCACAGTATCTTTTAACCGGCTCTTGGCCAACATATCAGGCAAATTATGCCTGGCAGAATATGCCCCAGAATCCACCTTTTGACCCTTACGGAATATCTCAGTTAAATAAAGAGCAAGAATTACAGCTTTTAAGACAACAGGCAGAGAGTTTAAAAAGACAACTTGAGCAGATTGAAAGAAGGATAAATGAGTTAAAAAATGAATAGGAGGTGAGGATGAAGATATGCGTAACCTCTCAAGGGGATAATTTAGAATCTTTAGTTGACCCTCGATTTGGAAGATGTAACTATTTTATAATTTATGATACTGATAATGATTCTTTTGAAAGTTTTCCCAATCCCAATATAAGTTCACCTCAAGGAGCAGGAATTGCATCCAGCCAGTTTATTGTTGATAAAGGAGTTGAGTTTGTGCTTACCGGAAATGTAGGGCCAAATGCTTTTTCTGTATTTCAACAGGCTCGGGTGAAAGTAATTACAGGACTGGCGGGATTGAAAGTAAAAGAAGCGATTGAAAAATTTAAAAAGGGAGAGTTTACTCCTTCCACCTCTCCTAATGTTAGTGGACATTTTGGGGTGGGTTTTGGATTTCCTCAAGCTAATTTTCCCTTTTTTGGAAGAGGAATGGGAAGAGGAATGGGAAAAGGCATGGGAGGTTTTATGTCTTCACCTCAACCTCAAACCTTTTCAAAAGAAGAAGAATTAAATTTCCTAAAACAGCAATTAAATTTCTTAAAGCAGCAGATAGAGATGATTGAGAAAAGGATAAAGGAAATTGAGAAGTAGAAAAGTAAAGATAAATCAGGTTTTATGTAGAGGTTGTGGAATATGTCAGAGAGTTTGTCCTTCTGGAGCAATAAGTTTAATTTTTGGAAAAGCTTATGTAGATAAAGAAAAATGTATGGGATGTTATAGATGTATAAATGTCTGTCCTTTTGGAGCAATATCTCAGGAGGAAGATTTCAGTTTCTCTCAAGAAATTGAAAGATTAGAAAGAGATATTGCTGATTTGAAAAAAAGGATAGATAATATTTTGAGAAAATGAAGGTTGCAATTCCTCTGGAAGGTGATAAAATTTCTTCTCATTTTGGAAGATGTTATCAGTTTGCTTTCTTTGAAATAGAAAATAATAAAATTCTCAATAAAGAAATTGTTAATGCTCCTCCTCATCAGAGAGGATTATTTCCTCAATTTTTAAAAGATAAAGGAGTAGAATTAGTTATTGCCTCAGGAATAGGAAGAAGAGCTTTAGAGATGCTTTCTCAGCTAAATATAAAAGTTGTTCAAGGAATAGAGGGAGAAATTGATGAGATAATTAAGAAATTTTTGGAGGGAAAATTAAAAGGAGAAAAAAATTTATGTGAGAGAAGAAAGGAGGAATGATGCCTTGGGGCGATGGAAGAGGCCCTCAGGGACAAGGAGGTCCAAGAGGAGGTAGATTCGGAGGAAATCGTCCAGGAGCAGGTCCTGGTGGTTTCTGTATTTGTCCTAACTGTGGAACTAAAGTTGCTCATCAAAGAGGCATTCCCTGTTATACAGTAAGTTGTCCTAAGTGTGGAGCGAAGATGGTGAGAGCCTGAAGAAATTTCCTTTAAATGAAAGATAAGAATTTTGAATTAATTTTAGAGACAGTCAGGAATAATTTATCTAAGGTAAAGCATAGATTGCTTGTTATCAGTGGAAAAGGTGGGGTAGGAAAAACCACAGTTTCAGTAATTTTAGCAACGGGTTTGGTGAAAAGAAAATATAAAGTGGGTATTTTAGATGCAGATGTATGTGGACCAAATATTGCCAAGATGTTTGGGGAAAAAGAAAGACTTAAGGCTGTAGATTCAAAAATTAAACCCTTAGAGGTCGCACCTAATTTAAAAATTGTAAGTATGGCTTTGGTTTTGGATGATGAAAACCAAGCGATTATCTGGCGAGGTCCTTTAAGAACAACTTTGATAAGACAGTTTCTGGCAGATACTTTATGGGGAGAGTTAGACTTTTTAATTATTGATGCTCCTCCAGGAACAGGAGATGAGCCTTTAAGTGTGGCACAATTTATTCCTGATATCAGTGGAGCAATAATTGTTACTACGCCTCAAGAAGTAGCACTTTTAGATGTGAAAAAAGCTATCTCTTTTGTTAAAGAATTAAAAATCCCTATTATAGGGATAATTGAGAATATGAGTTCACTTATATGTCCCTGGTGCGGAAGAAAGATAGATTTATTTGGAGAAGGAGGGGGAGAAAAATTAGCCAGGGATTTTAATCTTGTTTTTTTGGGAAGAATTCCTTTTGCTCCCTCAATAGTAAAACTTTCTGATGAGGGAAAGTTTTTAAATTTTAAAGAAGATGAGACTGGAATTGGTAAGATTCTGGAGAAAATACTCAATTTTTTAGAAAATGAAAACGTATCTTGACTGCATTCCCTGTTTTTTCAGGCAGGCATTAGAGATTAGCAAAATACTTAAAGTTTCAAAGGATAAACAGAAAAAAATTTTTGATGAGATAGCAAAAGCAGTAATTAAATTTTCTCTAAATAACCCTCCTCCTTTAATGGGAAAAACCATTCATAATATTGTAAAAAAGATAACAAAAAAGGAAGATCCTTATTCTCAGATAAAGAGAAAAAGTAATCATTTAGCTTTAAAAATTTATCCTTATTTAAAAAAGAAAGTTTATCATTCTTCTGATAGATTACAGAAAGCGGTAGAATTAGCAATCGCAGGAAATATTATTGATTATGGAGTGGGTTCTGATTTTGGTAAAGAGAGCATGAAAGATATAAAAAAGCAGATTTCTTTAAACAGAATAAATAGTAAATTTTTTAAGTATAAAGAGTTTAAAGAAGCCTTAAGGAAATCGCATTCTATTTTGTACCTTGCAGATAATGCTGGAGAGATTGTTTTTGATAAAGTATTAATAGAGGAGATAAAAAGTTTATATCCCGATAAAAAAATAATTTATGCAGTAAGAGAAAAACCAATAATTAATGATGCTTTAATTTCTGATGCCTATTTTTGCGGAATTGATAAGGTAGCTCAAGTTATCTCTTCTGGTTGTGATGCTCCCGGAACTGTTTTAAGTTTATGTTCCCAAGATTTTTTAAAAGTTTATAAAAAAGCGGATATGATTATCAGCAAAGGACAGGGGAATTTTGAGGCTTTATGGGGAAAAAGAGATTGTATCTTTTTTCTATTTATGGCAAAATGTCCTGTAGTGGCAAAAGAAGTAGGAAGCAGGGTAGGAGAAAAAATTTTATTATTTTAATATGCAGATTCTTGAGATTAAAAAATATCCTGACAAAGTTTTAAGAAAAAAATGTGAAAAGATTGAAGAGGTAAGTTCTTATGAGAAAGACCTTTTTTCAAAAATGCTTTTTACAATGAGACATTTTCAAGGGATAGGATTAGCTGCTCCTCAAGTAGGTATTTTAAAAAGATTGATTGTTGTTGATATTGGTAGGGGAGAGATAAAACTTGCCAATCCTGAAATTGTTGAAGTTAAAGGAGAAGATAAGTTAGTTGAAGGATGCTTAAGTATTCCCGGAGCACAAGTTGAGGTAAAAAGAGCTTATGAGGTTGTGGTAGAAGGATTGAATGAGGAAAATAAGCTTGTTCAGATAAAAGCAAGGGGGTTGCTCGCACGAGTTTTACAGCATGAGATTGATCATTTAGATGGAAAATTAATTATTGATTATTTACCTTTCTGGAGAAGATGGAAATTTAAAACTTCTTTCTGATGCCTACGTACGAATATCTCTGCCAAAATTGTGGTTATAAATTTGAGAAATTTCAGGGAATAAACGATGAACCTTTAAAAACTTGTCCTCAATGTGGAGCTAATTTGAAAAGATTAATCAGTAAAGGAGGATTTTTTATTTTAAAAAATGCTTCTAAATTTACTACCTGTTGTGGCAGAGATACTCCCTGCACTAATCCTCCTTGTAGTGATTCTGGGATTTGTAGAAGAGAATAATTAAAATGGCAAAAATTTTAAAAAAAGAAATCCTTGTGCATTCTCCTCCTCGCATCATAAAGATGAAAATAGAGGCGCCTTTCCTGGCTTATAAAGTAAAACCAGGTCAGTTTGTAATTCTTATGGTTTCCTCTTATGGTGAAAGAATTCCTTTAACCGTTGTGGATAAAGATAAAAAAACAATCACTTTGATTTTTCAAGAGGTAGGATATACTACAAAACTTTTGGGAAGACTAAAAGAAGGCAAAAGTCTATATTCCTTAGTCGGTCCTTTGGGGAATCCAGCTCCTATCAAAAAATATGGAAAAGTAGTAGCTATTGGAGGAGGAGTGGGAATAGGTTTAATTTATCCGATTATAAAAGCTTTAAAGAAAGAGGCAAATTTTGTGGTTTCTATTTTGGGCGCAAAAAGCAAAGATTATTTAATTTTAAAGAAAGAAATTAAAAAAATTTCTGATCAATTATTTGTAACTACAGATGATGGTTCTGAAGGCGAGAAAGGTTTGGTTACTGATGTGTTAGAAAGAGTTTTAAAGAAAGAAAAGTTTGATTTAGCTTATTGTGTAGGACCACTTCTTATGATGAAGAAAGTTTCTCAGATTACATCTTTATACAATTTAAGAACAATTGCTTCTTTAAATCCAATAATGATTGATGGGACAGGACTATGTGGAAGCTGCCGTCTGCTTTATAATGGAGAGGTTAGATTTGCCTGCTGCGATGGTCCGGATTTTGATGCACACCTGGTAGATTTTGATGATTTAATAAGAAGAAATACGCGTTTTCAAGAAGAAGAAAAGCTATTATATGAGAAAGATTCCTTTAGAAGAAAGAAGAAAAACATTTAAAGAGGTAGCTTTAGGATTTAAGAAAGAAGAAGCGATAAAGGAAGCAAAAAGATGTCTGCAGTGCAAGACGCCTTCCTGTATAAAGGGGTGTCCGGTTGAGATTGATATTAAAGGATTTATTAAATTTATTGCTCAGGGAAAATTTGGGGAAGCAATAAAAAAAATAAGAGAAAAAAATAGTCTTCCTGCAGTATGCGGAAGGGTCTGTCCTCAGGAAAATCTCTGTCAGAAAAGTTGTGTATTGAATAAAAAAGGAGCTCCAATTAAAATTGGGTGTTTGGAAAGGTTTGTTGCTGATTGGGAAAGAAAAAATAAAAAAAGAACCAAACCGAAACTAAAGAAAAGAAGAAAAGAGAAGATAGCTGTTATCGGTTCTGGTCCGGCGGGGCTGGTTTTTTCTTCAGAGATGGCAAAAAGGGGATTTAGGGTTACTTTATTTGAGGCTTTACATAAAGTGGGAGGAGTGTTAAGATATGGAATTCCTGAGTTTAGATTACCTAAAAAGATTTTAGAGAGAGAGATTGAATATATAAAAAGTCTAAAGGTTGAGATTAGAACAGATTTTTTTGTGGGAAAGACAAAAACTCTTGAGGAATTAAAAAAAGAAGGTTTTAAATTGTTTTTTTTAGCTATTGGGGCAGGTTCTCCCAAATTCTTAGGGATAGAAGGAGAAAATTTAAATCAAGTTTATTCAGCAAATGAATTTTTGGTAAGGATTAATCTTATGAAAAGTTATCTTTTTCCTCGTTATCACACGCCTATTAAGATTGGAGAAAAAGTAGGGGTAATTGGTGCAGGAAATGTTGCTTTTGATTGTGCAAGAGTGGCTTTAAGATTAGGCAAAGAGGTTTTTATTATTTATCGGCGAGGAGAAGAGGAAATGCCAGCACGCAAAGAAGAGATTGAAAATGCTAAAGAAGAAGGTGTAAAATTTATTTTTCTGGCAACTCCCAGAAAGATTATCTCTGATGAGAAGGGAAATGTAAAAGGGATAGTCTGTCTTAAGAATGAGCTGAGAGAGAAAGATTCCACAGGAAGAAGAATTCCTTATCCTTTAGAAGGCTCTGAGTTTCTCGTAGAGTTAGATACGGTAATTGTTGCTATTGGGACAAAGCCAAATCCTTTAATTAAAAAGATTGTTCCTGATATAGAGTTAACCGAAGATGGTTACATTAAGGTTAATGAATATTTTCAAACATCAGTTCCTTATATTTTTGCCGGAGGTGATATAGTAAGTGGTAATGCTACAGTGATAAATGCTATTTATCAGGCAAAAAAAGCTGCTTTTTTTGCAGAAAAATTTTTAAAAAAATGTATGATGTAATTATAATTGGTTCAGGTCCTGCGGGGCTGGTTTCAGCAATGTATACTGCACGCTTACGTCTTAAGAGTTTAGTGCTTCAAGATTTGAATTTGCCTTCACAGATTTTATTTACCGAAAAGATAGAGAATTTTCCTGGGTTTCCAGAAAGTATAACTCCAGCTGAGCTTTTGGATAGGTTTAAGAAACAGGCACAGAATTTCGGAGCAAGTTTTTCAAAGGAAAAAGTGATAAAGATAGAGAAGGAAAAGAATTTCTGGAAGATAAAAACAGATAAAGGAAATTATCAGACTATCTCAATAATTGTAGCCTCAGGTGCACATCCTAAAAGATTAAAAGTAGAAGGAGAAGATGAATTTTTGGGAAGAGGAGTTTCTTTCTGCGCTGTATGTGATGCGCCATTTTTTAAGAATAAGGAGATAGTCGTTGTGGGAGGAGGGGATACTGCGGTTGAGGAGACTTTATATCTGGCTAAATTTGCCAAGAAAATTACTCTTATTCACAGAAGAAGCTCTTTGCGAGCAACAAAAATTTTACAGGAAAGATTATTCTCTTTACCTCAATTGAAAATAGAATGGAATTCAGTATTGAAAAAAATTGAGGGAAAAGATAGAGTGGAGAAGGTTAAAATAGTAAATATTCAAACTCAAGAAGAGAAAGAAATTGCCTGTCAGGGTGTATTTATTTTTGTGGGTATTGTCCCTAATACAGAGTTTTTAAAAGATATAGTGGCTTTAGATGAAAATGGTTTTGTTATTGTAGATAAAAAGATGAAGACAGATCAGGAAGGTATTTTTGCCTGTGGGGATTGTACAGATATTTCTTTAAGACAAGTTGTTGTTGCTTCAGGTTGTGCAGCAATAGCAAGTATTTCTGCAAAAGAATATATAGAGAAAGTAAAAGGAATAGAATATAAATAAAATGAGTATTCTTGAAAAGTTAAAAAAAGGAATTACACCAAAAGAAGTTCGTTTTGTGGCTAAGGAAGAAAAAGTGGATATAAAGACTTTAAAAAGAAATATTAAGAAGGGATACACAGTTATTTTAGCCAATAAAAATCATAAAAATTTAAAGATACCGGTAGGCATAGGGAAAGATTTGCGTGTAAAGGTTAATGCTAATATTGGTGCATCTGTGGCATCTAAGGATATAAAAAAAGAATTGAGAAAACTTAAAATAGCGATAGAGGCAGGAGCAGATACAGTGATGGATTTAACTATACTGGATAAATCTGAGGATATTGACAGAATAAGAAAGAAATTGTTGGTTAACTGTCCTGTTCCTTTAGGAACTGTTCCTATTTATCAGGTAGCAGTTGAGGTAGGTTGTCCTCATAATATGGATATAAAAACCTATCTTAAAGTTTTTAAAAAACAGGCTGAGGAAGGTGTAGATTTTTTTACAGTGCATGCAGGAGTCAGACGTAAAGCTTTAGAATTAGTTAAGAAAAGATTAATTCCTGTAGTATCTCGTGGAGGTTCTTTTATTCTTAGCTGGATGAAGAAAAACAATAAAGAGAATTTTTTATATGAATACTTTGATGAAATTTTGGATATTGCCCGCGAATATAATGTTACTTTAAGCTTAGGAGATGGGTTGCGTCCAGGATGTATCTTTGATGCTACTGATAAAGCACAGATTTATGAACTTAAGGTTTTGGGAGAATTAGCTGAGAAAGCAAAAGCAAAAAATGTTCAGGTAATGATTGAAGGACCAGGACATATTCCTCTTCATCAAATTGAGAAAAATGTTAAGTTAGAGAAGAAAATATGTAAAGGTGCTCCTTTTTATGTATTGGGACCTTTACCCATTGATAGAGCTGCCGGATATGATCATATTGCTTCAGGAATTGGTGGAGCATTGGCTGCTTTTTTTGGAGCTGATTTTTTATGTTACGTTACTCCTCGAGAGCACATTGGATTGCCTTCTGAAGAAGATGTAAGAGAAGGTGTTATAGTTACAAAGATAGCTGCTTTAATTGCAGATTTGGCAAGAGGAAATAGGGAAGAATTTTTAAAAAATAAATTAATTTCTAAAGCAAGAAAAAATTTGGATTGGCAGAGGATGAAAGATTTTGTAATTGATAGGGAAAAATTTGAGAAGTATTTAGGAGAAAAAATTTATCCAAAAAGAAAAGGATGTTCTATGTGTGGGGATAAGTTTTGTGCTTTAAAAGTATTTGGTTAAAAGGAGGGTGAGTATGAGTTTACCGGATAATCCTTCATACCCGGTTGAGTTAACTGATGCTGATTTTGATCCAGCAGTAAAAAAATACAAACTTTTGGTAGTTGATTTCTGGGCTCCGTGGTGCCCTCCCTGTTTAATGATGGCTCCAGTAATTGAAAATTTGGCGAAAAAGTTTGAGGGAAAAATTGTTTTTGGAAAAATTAATGTGGATGAGAATCAACAAAAAGCTTCTTTTTTTGGAATTATGTCTATTCCTACTCTGTTGATTTTTAAAGAGGAAAAAATTCAGGAAAAGATAGTGGGAGCTTTACCAGAGAAGCTTTTAGAAAATAAATTAAAAAAATATATAGAAGAATGATGTTTTTTGATTCCTTAGAAAAGATAAAAGATGAGGTTTTAAATTGTAAAAGATGCCCTCTTTATAAAACAAGAAAAAATCCTGTTGTTGGAGAGGGAAGTGTTCAGGCAAAAATTATGTTTGTGGGAGAGGCACCAGGAAAGAATGAAGATGAAAAAGGTGTTCCTTTCTGTGGAAAAGCAGGAAAAGTATTAGATGAGCTTTTAGATATGATAGGTATAGAAAGACGAGAAATTTACATCACAAATATTTTAAAGTGCCGACCTCCTAATAATCGTGATCCTGAAGAGGAAGAGATAATCTCCTGCACTCCTTTTTTAGATAGACAGATAAGATTAATTGAACCTGAGATAATCTGTTGTCTGGGGAATTTCTCTACCCGCTATATAATGAGAAAATTTGGTTTTGAAAATGTATCAGGAATTTCCCGTCTTCATGGAAAAGTATTTTATTTTAAAAAGATAAAAGTTATTCCTTTATACCATCCGGCAGTGGCAACTTACAATCCAGGAATGAGAAAAATTTTGGAGGAGGATTTTAAAAAGATTAAAAAGGTATTGGAGGATGAGGTTAAAGATAGCTATATCAAGTGGTAAGGGAGGAACAGGAAAAACTTTTGTAGCCACAAATTTAGCAAAAGTTTTATCTAAAGATTATAAGACAAGGTATATTGATTGTGATGTGGAAGAACCCAATGGTTTCCTTTTTTTAAAACCAGAGATTATAAGTGAAGAGGAGATAAAGATACTTCTTCCTTCCTATGTTGATGAGAAAAAATGCATAGGATGCAAAAGATGTATTGAGGTTTGCAATTATAATGCTCTTGCTTTTATTAAAGGGAAGGTGATGATTTTTAAAGAATTGTGCCATGGATGTGGAGCTTGTAAATTAGCCTGTCCTCAAGATGCATTTGTGGAGGAAGAAAAACGTATTGGAGTAATAAAAAAAGGAAGAACTTCCAATTTAGAAGTTTATTTTGGCATTTTAGAAATTACCGAAGGGACAAAAACACCGCGTCTGGTAAGAAAAGTGAAAGAATATATTGATGAGGGGATTAATATTTTAGATTCTCCTCCTGGAACTACCTGTCCTGTAGTGGAAACAGTAAGAGATTGTGATTTATGTGTATTGGTTAGTGATCCTACCCCTTTTGGTCTTAACGATTTAAAATTGGCTGTGGAGATGGCACGTTCCCTTTCTTTGGAACCTGTAGTTTTGATAAATCGGGCAGGAATTGATGAGGGAGATATAAAAAAGTATTGCGAGGAGGAGAATTTAGAGATTATTGGAGAAATTCCTAATGATTTGGAAATAGCAAAGGTTTATTCGCAAGGAGAATTGGTGATAGAGAAAATTCGTAATTATAGAAAAATTTTTGAGGAACTGGGAGAGAAAATTATTAAAAGAGCAGAAAAGAAAAGAATTCCCAAAAAAGTAGAAAAAAGAAAGATTGAGAAGATAATGGAAGAGAAATTTCCTTCTTCTAAAAAACTTAAAGAGATTGTGGTTATAAGTGGCAAAGGAGGAACAGGAAAAACATCTTTAGTTGCTTGCTTTTCTGCTTTGGCAGATAAAGATTTTGTTTTTTCTGACTGTGATGTAGATGCTTCTGATTTATATTTGATTTTTTCTCCTCAACTTAAAGAGAAAGGATATTTTATTGGAGGATATGAGTTTGAAATAGATAGTAATAAATGTAAGAGTTGTGGGAAGTGCGAAGAGGTTTGCCGGTTTGGGGCTGTATTTAAAAAAGAAGATAGATATTTTATTGATTCTTCTTTATGTGAAGGATGTGGAGCATGTAGCCTGGTATGTGAGTTTGATGCTATCAGAAAACAGAAGAAAGTTTGTGGTGAATATTTTTTAGCTTCATCAAGATTTGGACCTTTTTCCTTTGCAAAACTTTTTCCTGGTGAGGAAAACACAGGTAAATTGGTCAGCTGGGTGAAAGAAACTCAGACTTATCTTGGAGAAAAAGAGAAAAAAGAAAAAGCTTTATCTGATGGTTCACCAGGATTAGGGTGTCCAGTAATTTCTTCTCTGGCAGGAGCCGATTATGCTGTAGTTGTTGCTGAACCTACAGTTTCTGGTATCCATGATATGGAGAGAGTTTTAAGATTAGTTTATCATTTTAATTTACCAGGAGCTGTAATTATTAATAAGTATGATTTAAACAAAAGGTTGAGTGATTATATAAAAGAGTTCTGCAAAGCAAATAATATAGAGGTTTTAGGAGAGATTCCTTATGATGAAAATTTTATATTTGCTCAAAAGAAGTTTTTATCTCTGGTAGAATATATAGATAACAAAACTACAGAGATTATTAAAGGAATCTGGAAGAAAATTTATAGTTATTTTAAAGATGCCCATTTATCTTTATAAAGCAGAAAAAAAGGGATGTCCCCTTTGCAAAAAAGG
>Ga0190363_1000962_pt1 | contig 17254 bp, 17 predicted proteins | sample 48721867_MG_FD_161272 | JGI IMG/M metagenome (GOLD analysis project Ga0190363, IMG submission 161272) | Hydrothermal vent microbial mat bacterial communities from Southern Trench, Guaymas Basin, Mexico - 4872-18-6-7_MG | ecosystem: Environmental > Aquatic > Marine > Hydrothermal vents >... | reverse complement strand
CTCCTTGACAACCCCTGTTTGACCAGCAACGGTTATAGTATCACCATAGGAGAATGGCCTTGTAATCAGCAGGAAGACGCCCGCTATCACGTGGGTCATGGTGGTTTGAAAGGCGAAGCCAACTATCATCCCGCCGAAGGAGCCGATAGTTAATGCAGCGGCGGGACTCACATTAAATACTGATCCGACAAGTCCAAGCAGTATCGCTATACCCGAGATCCTCGCTAAACTCTTTATCGCAGCCGCTGTATTCCTATCCGCCACCCTAAGGGCATAAATGTAGATTATCGTGCATATCGAGTTTAGTGCTAGATATCCAAAGATGAAGATTAAGGCCGCACGGACATATATGAGGAGAGGCCTCATAAGCATGATCGATTCTTTGTATGGCTGCAGGAAGGTTGGAACCTCAGTGAATGGAGCCTCGCCGAAAATGTAATTCACGATGGAAAGCGAGATTATAAGGGTTGCCAAGTAGAGGATAACCTTGTAGCCTCCACGGCGGATACTCCTTAGCTTCTCACCAACCTCAACCATCTCTTGACGCATACATGACACCGACAAGTAGGTTAAATACACAGTAAATAACATTTATGATGCAGAAGTGCACTGCGCCGCGTAGACTTTACATTCTAAGCCATGAAGAATGCATATCTTAGGATCTTGCGAACCTCGCTTTCAACGTATCCCTCGAGATTCCGAGCGATATCCAAGGCTGAGATGACGCCGTATAGGATGCCCTTTCTAACAACAGCCAGCCTCCTGATCTTATGCTCATCCATTATCTTCGCCGCGACTATGAGGTCGGCGTCTGGATCAACCTCTATCAGCGGAGTTGACATTATCTCCTTAGCCCTCACCTTCTTCGGATTCAGACCCTCAGCTGCAACCTTATATGCAATGTCCCTTTCAGTCACCATGCCAACCGGTCTACACTGACTGAGAACGATCGCGCATCCCTTACCCTTCTCTCTCATCTTAGCCGCTGCCTCAGCGACCGAGACATTCTCGTCTACGGTAACTATCTCCTCATCCATAGCCTCTGATACCTTCAAAATTCCCACCGCAACAGATAATATCTAAGTCTAAATATTCATGTAGGCGAAAGGATATTTAAATGGCTTTATACATCCCGATATTATCCATCCAGAGATTTCAGAACATCAAATATCTCCGTGAGAGAGTCTATCATATAATCCGCTACGCTTCCAGCCTCCTTCGGCCTCTCAGCGAACGAGTCCCCCCTCCTAATCCTAACGGTTATAAATCCAGCCTTATTAGCGTATAATATGCCCCTATCAGGTTTACTACTCACATAAATGGCCTCCTCAGCCTTAACATTCAATCTCCGAGCTGCCTCGATGAACTGCTCAACCGTGAACTCCTCTGATCCCATATCCTCTGATATCAGAACCGAATGGAAGATGTGATCGACGCCTAACTGTATGAGTTTCTGCCACTCCTTAACTGATCTGCCCTCGGCGATCACGCCGATCTTATATCCTAAGTCGCGTAGCTTAATGAGTGTCGGAATAGTATCAGCATATGGCTTTAGATAGGCCTCGCTCGTCTCACGGTAAGCCACAACCCCAGCCGCTATCACCCTTGGATTCCACTTCAACCCTAACCGCTCAAGCAGCCTATCGAAGTGTTTAGTGTAGTGAATGCCGTAATCCCTAACAATCTCCTCCAGAACCTTATATCCAGCCTCAAGATCTATTGGAAGACCAGCCTCGTTCATGGCTCTAATAGCATTCAAACGCGCCATCCTCATCTGCAGGGAAGCATCGTAGAGCGTATCTTCAATATCGAATGTTACAGCTCTCACCCTGCCCATCCTCACCTCACCACCTTCCTGAGCTTCTCAGGTCTATCCGGATTGAAGCCCCTAATTACGGAGGAGTAATATGCGAATACCTGAAGCGGGAGGACATAGAGGAGCGGAGAGAAAATCCAGGGCATACCAGATGAAACAGTGAAGATCTCATCAACCTCGCTGGATAATCGCTCAACTACGGGCGTCCCCTCGGATATGAGCATCGTAAAAGCCCCAAAGCCCTTCAGGCTCCTATTCAACTCGACTACAGACCTAATCTCATCTGGGGTTGCTATCATTATTAGGAGGGTATCCTCATTTACAAGCCTCAACGGACCGTGCAGAAACTCCCTCGTAGCGAATCCCTCAGAGAAAACATTACAAGTCTCCTTCAGCTTTAATGCTCCTTCAAGAGCCGTTGCGTAATTTGCCCCGCTTCCAAGCAGGAAGATAACATTTAAATCCTTAAATCTTCCAGAAGCCTCCCTAACCTCGGAGATTAAAGATCTCAACGTGCATTCCACCGCTTGAGGAGCCATATAAAGGCGCTCTCTAAAATCTGAGAGTTCATCATTTCCCACTCTTCTGATGGCAAGCTCCAACGAGAACATGAATAGGCTCATCAGCTGCGTAACGTAAGTCTTCGTCGCCGGAACGGCATTCTCCCTACCAGATCTCGGGTAGAACTGGAAGTCAGCCTTCTCCGCCAAGCTGCTGCCCGGAGTATTAGTAACCGCTAATATGGGGATGCCTCTCTCGGAAGCTGCATCGGCAGCCTTCAAGATATCCGAGCTCTCACCAGATTGAGATATCGCAATCAGTAGTGTCCGCCTCGAAATCCTCTTTGGAACCCAACGGTCAAACTCCGAGGCTGGCAGAGCTGACGCCATTAGACCCGATAGATTAGATAATGCATACTGGCTTGCAAGCCCCGCGTGGTAGCTCGTTCCACTCCCCGTTATATAAATCATATCATAATTCTCAGCGACTATTCTATTTGCCACACTTCTTATCCTGTTCCTCTCTAGATCTATCGTCCTCCTTAACGCATCAGGCTCCTCAAGAATCTCCCTAAGCATGTAATGCTCATAAATATTCGATGACATCCCTATTGATATTTTCACTCATAGTAGATAAGGCCTTCCTCTTCAAGTTTTCTGTGCAGCTTCTCAACGGCTATGTAGACGTCCTCCTCCCTTTTAGCCCCGGTACACACGAGTTTTCCACTTGCAAATAGGAGAATAACGACTTTCGGATCGTCCATGCGGTATATCAAGCCGGGAAACTGTTCAGGCTCATACATCGTCTTCCCAAGAGTGAATGCTGCCTGCTCAAGGTCAATTATTCCAGATAGATTCGCGGAGGCAACTATATTCTGGATCTTAAGATCCGGCTTACCGACTATAACTATTCCGCTCCTCTTTAGTTCATCGATGACCTTCATTACTGCTCCACGAGCCTCCCTCTCAGACTTTGCGCCTGTGCACACCATCTTCCCAGAATTAAAGATCAACGTTGCGGTCTTCGGCTTCTTCAGTCTGAAGACTAAACCGGGAAACTGCTCCGGGCGATACTCAACTCCCGGGTAGCTCTTAACTACCGCATTTAGATCGATCCGTTGATTTAGAGAAGCAGACGCAACTACATTCTCTATTCTAATCTGCGCTTTAACCTTTGGCATCAGACCCGCCTCTTAACAGAATTGGAAAGTGGCTTTATCTTTCTTATAAAGGATTGAAGCGGCGCAATTTATATTTAATGGTCTATACGAACCTGTTATTTATCTTCACTTCTGTAATCCGTTAGCTGTAGATATAATAGTGCTACAATATCCGCTGCAATTAGGATCATCCTTAGGGTGACTGTGAATCCTCCGATCCGCAGTTTTATCTCGTCAAGCCCCCTGAAGACATATCCGAGCTTGGGGATGACGAAGATCACCTTTCCGATTATGTAATCCTCTGGGATTATCCAGCCGAAGAGCCAGTAATCATCATGGTGATTATTGTCTCCCTTCGTTATGAAATACCACTTTCCATCCTTCTGGAACTTCTTTATGGCCCTGTGAACAATAGGCGTACCCTCCGGGTTATCTGGATTCTTAAAGACTATTATGTCTCCGTCCTTAGGGCTAGCATGGATATCCTCAGCTTTCAATCCTCCACATATTATGAGTAGATCCCCTACCCTCAATGTCGGCTCCATGCTTCCCGATATAGGCGTATGCAGAGGAACATTTGTATGAAGGGCAAGTGAGAGAATCCACTGGAGAGCTATGCTTCCAATGAGTGCAAGCAGAATTAGCATGACGAATCCGAATAATCTGCTCTTTAAGGCCTTCTCCTTTCCAGAGTTCATCCCCTTATTAGACAAGCTCCGTATTCCCCGCACTTTCAGAAGATCACACAATAATCAAACATATATTTTATCTTACCTTTCGGAATTCCATAGGCTTACTTAAATGCTTTCCTCGCAACAGTTATATATCCCGTATGACCCGTCATCAACGTTTCAGGCCGAGTTTTACCTCGCTCCACCTGCATTCCCCTAAACATAGACTCGAAGGTTTCTATCCCAGCGAACCCATTCTGCCTCAGAGCCTCAACCGTCTTTACAACCTGATCCACAGTCGGACTGAATGATACGAAGATCCCGCTTCCCCTCAGCGCCTCATAGGCATGTGGAACTACAAGCCAAGGAGTCGCCATGTCTAAGATGACGGCGTCGATATCCCTCTCTTCTATTCCCTCCGTTAAATCTCCATTCTTTAATTCTACATAATCGATTACGCCTATTCTCCTAAGGTTTTCAGCCGCCACCTCCAAGAATTCCCTCCTGATCTCATAGCTATAAACTTTTCCGGACGGCCTCACACAATTCGCCAAGGCCGCCGTCAACGCTCCAGCTCCCGTTCCTCCCTCTACAACTCGGCTTCCAGGCCCGATCCCACTGAAGAATATTATAAGGGATATATCCTTTGGGTATATTATCTGCGTCCTCCTTGAGACCTTAAATATGTAATCCCTTATCGTCGGCTTGAAAGCTACGAATTCAACTCCCTTATTACTACGTATTCGAGCGCCAAATTCTTTGCCGATTAGTTCAGTAAGGTCTACGAAGCCTTTATGTGTGTGAACCTTCTTTTCTCTCTCTATCCTAACAAGGTAGCTTCTCCTCTTATCAAGATATAAAAGCACATCATCCCCTTCTCGGATGATATTCCCCAAGATTTATCACTGACCCCTTCTGGTAGATTATTAAATTTGATATCTTTTATCCTTTTCAGGAGTTATTATCTTGCCTCTTATATCTCTCATGAATCTGCTGAAGAGCTCCAGATGAACTCCGTGAATAGGGAATACAACTTTCGGATCGATCATCATGATCGATTCTCTGAGATGCAAAGGTGTGATATGCCCAGATACATGAATGTGAAATTGTGGAAGGCCATAATGCTCAAGCCAGTTTATCAGCCTATTAAAGTCCATTTCCATCTCCTCATTGAATGGCTCAGAAGCGGATAATATGTAGCAGCTTCCGGCATCAGGTCTTATCTCCGTCAGTTCGGTCAGATCATAAAAGGAGCAGACAAGTATGATCTCGCTTTGCCTCTCTGAAATCTCATGAGAGTCTATTGTCTCAGCTGAATCCATAATCTCCTTCTCCCAATCATAATATCTCTTCTTCTCCCTCCGGAAGATTAGGAGCTCATCGGTCTTCGGAACATTCAAGTGTGGATCTCCGCTTAGCTGATTCAATAGATGAGCCTGCTTAGGTGTGATGACAAGGCTTCTCTCATTCTTCTCGGCGGCCTCATAGAAAGATCTAAGCCTGTCAATGTCAGCCCACGAGAAGTTTGCCATAACGAGCCCGGATGTTCTACTGACAACATCGTTGATCTTTTCCATTACCTCCTGCTCAGAGGATATCTCGACTGATGCCATATTCGTGCTCTCGCAGATCAGGGCTTCCGGATGGATCTGAGAGGATCTGCTTATGAAGTCACCCGTTAATTCCGGCCTTGAACCGTGCCTTCTGAAGTCTCCAGTGTAGATGATCGGCCCGGAAGTTGTGTGGATTATAAAGCCATAGGATCCTGGAACCGAATGGTCCACGTGTATCGGTTCAACCTCGATGCTTCCAATCCTCACCTTATCTCCGGTTCTGAAGGTATTGAATCTTAACCCTTCGATATTGAACTCTAGGCTGGGAAGATGGACTTCGCTGTAGGTTCTAAGTATAGTCGCCGTTGTCTCGCCGCAGTAGATCGGTATCTCCCTTTTAAGGAAGGATATATACGCTGAGTGGTCAAGATGCGAATGTGAAAGGAAGACTGCGTCTATTTCTGGTTCATCACGCTCAAACCTGTATGCTCCCCTAAGACGGGGCAGGATCCCAAATTCTAAGAGGTCATTTTCATCTTTGGGCGAGAGGAATGGGATTGAATAATACTGGTATTTCAGAGTGAATGACATACCAAAGTCGAGGAGTATTCTTGAATCCTCATCTTCTATAAGGATCTTATTTCCACCTACTTCATTGACTCCGCCATAGAAGGTTATACTCGTCATCTCACACCAAGAATTATTAAGGCTCGCTATGGATAAAAATGGATTGCTCAGCCCGATTCAACTTTCTTCAAGCAAGTATTCGCTATCACATAGATAATGTGGGGCGGAGTGAAGAAGCTGAAGGCCCTAATATATCTTGGCGATCTAACACGCTTAATATTCTCGGCTCTCCCTCCGCCCTTTAAGTATCCATCTATGAAGCTCTCAGTAATTCTTCTTGGAACCTTAAGTGGAGATAGAAAGGCGTAGTGCCCTGAGTAGTAGAGGAACTCTGCTATGTCCCATGCTTGATCACCACCTATCTCAGCCTGCTCTAGATCGAGAAAGAATATCCTTCCATCCTCCGCTAACTTGATATTTTCGGGCTTGCAGTCTCCAAGAGAGATATTTAAGCCGTGAATCCTAGCTATCTCCTCTCCGACCATACTAATTATGGAGTAGAGCTGCTCGTCATCGCCGCCTGATGAGCATATCCTCTTTATTATGCGCGTTAAACTTTCACCCTTAACATATTCTTGAATCAGTATGCCCTCAGACGGGCTTATATGCAGAATTCTTGGAACAGATATCCCATTGCTTAAGAGGAGCTTATTTATGGAGTATTCTCTCTCAAGTCTCGTCTTCCCCAGAACCGCGAACTCCTTAGATCCGAGAGTCCATAATGCTATTGGAAGCCACTTTAGGTTATACCAGCTCTTAAAGACCTTTGCGACTCTTCGCTTGAGCTTTCCATCCTCCATAACGGTTATGAGATAAACGGAGTTTAATACCCCTCCAAGCCTCTCAACTTTAACAGTTGAACTCTTCCCCGCGAAAAAAGAATCCATAAAGTTGCTGATTCTCTTGTGCTCCGATAGAGATACGAACCCCGAGGATGTTGGAATGAAGAGGAAACTCTTAGTATCCTCAATTTCGGTTGGAAGTCTTAACTCAGTAATCGATTGACTTGCAAATGCAAAATAATCTTCTAAGAGAGAACTCATCATTTTGGGGAAGAACTCAATTCCATGTCTAAGTATGGCGTCTCTGACATTTCTGAGTAGACCGGGGATTCGCATTCTCCAACCTTTGAAAGAATCAATGTAGCGTTCACTAATCCTGACATATCCCTTGGAGATGGAGATCACATGATCCTTCTCCAGCCTCTCAAGAGCCTTCAGAAATCCAGGCATGATCAATTCTCGAATTCTCCCGCTGATCATTCCGCGTTTGGGATCCGAGAGTCTACATATACTCGGCGGATACAGTGAGAGCTTGCGAGCAAGAGTCTCCCACATGAAGTATTCGGGTTTAATCAGGATCTCTCGGGAGAGCCTTGGATACTCAAGGATTAGATTATCTATGATCTCGCTTATCATCCTCATTTTAAGCTTGATCTCATAGTGTCTGAGGAAAGCCTCATTAATCAATGGTTCATAGGGAAAAAGTAGGCTCTCAGTCAGTAATCCTCCAAGCCAGTCGCTCTTAATATCCATCTCGAATGTTCTGCGATCGGCTACTAGAATGGAGACTATCCTATCATTGATGATTTCCCGTCCATAAGACAACTTACTGGTTGGAGACTTATGTATTACGGTTACGTCTATCCTGCCCTTTGTTTCATTCACCCCTAAGTATACTGGCTGGGCGGAGGCCGCCAGTATCTCATTGGGGAATCTCCGCATGCAAAGATTCTGAATCAATGACTTCAAGTTCTGCTCTATGAGGCTGCGGCTCATACACTCATATTTCCTGAAGCCCTCGCTAATCATTAAAAGGATGACTTTCCCTATATTCGTTTAGTTCTATAGTTTCATTTTGGACATGCAGGAGATGAAGAAGTACTCGATTAGTGTGATCAGAACGGAGTATTGGATGCCCAATTCGAATTACTTGGATATTATAGTCTCGGCTCTCAAAGGCAGAGTGAACAATGGAGACATAATTGTTATCTCTGAAAAGGCATTGTCTATCGCTAAGGGGCTGATAATCGATGAGGAAAGCGTGAAGACCGGATTCTTAGCTAGAATCTTAGCCTGCTTCTGGATGAGGATAATGTGGGGATACTTTTTGGGGAGATTATGTCACCTAAGGAAGAAGAACATTCAGAGATTGAGGAAGTATCCATGCGGTGAAGGAGGCAGACATAAACAGGTGGCATTGAGATACGCAGGATTCTTGGAGGCTCTACTTTGGGGTTCTGAGGGCGGAATTGACGGTAGCAACTTGCCATACGCTTACGTATGTCTCCCACTGGATGATCCGCGGAGAGATGCTGAGGAGATCAGGCTATATATATGGAGCAGGCTCGGAAAGAGAGTTGCAGTTATGATCGTAGATACCGACAAGACATACTCATTCAGAAACTTTCATTTTACACATCGACCAGTCTCCTTTAATGGGATACATAGACTTCCCGCGGCGGCATATATTCTTGGGAGGATGCTAAGACTGAAACGTAGATCAACTCCGATTGCCATCTCAGGGAGAAGATTAGATGTGGAGTCAGCCTTGAACATAGCTGAGGCGGCGAATAGGGCTAGGGGCTTCGGGGCTGGATGGACAGTCTGGGATATGGCTGATAGGTTCGGCGTTGATCTAACAGGTGTTACATGGGAGATGCTGAGGAGGATCGAGCATAAACCAATTGTGATCGTTAGAATTCGGCATTGAAAAGCCTTATGTCCAGCCTAATGAGGATATAATTTTTTATGGATGCATTAATGAGTAAGGCTTGGAGTGATCCGAATGAAGCCTCGTGAGAGAGTCAAAATGGCTCTTGAACATCGTGAGGCCGATAGGATTCCTATTCATGATAGTCCCTGGCAGGCAACCGTTGATAGGTGGAGGTCTGAGGGTCTTCCATCAGGGGTTTCACCAGCGGATTATTTTGGCTATGAAATATGCGGATTCGCAGCTGATACTTCCCCTCAGTTTCCGGTTGAGGTCATATCTGAAGACGAGGAATATATAGTTGAGAGGACGAGCTTCGGTGGCATAAGAAAGAATCATCGCGATTACTCCACGACTCCAATGATAATCGATTATCCATGTAAGAGCAGGGAAGACTGGGAGAGGATAAAGCAGAGGTTAAAGCCCAGCGATTACAGGGTTGACTGGGTCACAGGCCTCAGGGAGTTTTATAGGCAATACAGTCGGGGACTATTCATAACTTACTATGCTGCTGTTGGATTCGATAAGATCCAAGCCTACGTTGCGACTCCTCGCCTCTTAAAGGCCGTGATAGCCGAGCCAGATTGGGTTGTAGACATGTACTGGACCGATGCAAAGCTCGTGATGGAGATGTGCGATAGGATGATCAGGGCAGGATTCAAATTTGATGGAGCCTTTCTCTCATGCGACCTTGGATATAGAAAGGGACTATTCTTCTCTCCGAGGCACTTTGAGGAGCAGCTACACCCAGTCTTTAAGGAGCTCTGCAAGTTCTTCCATAGCAGAGGAATGTATGTGATCCTTCATAGCTGCGGCAGAGTTAAGGATCTGATACCATACTTCATTGAGGAAGGTATAGATTGTCTCCAGCCATTAGAGGTCAAGGCTGGAATGGACCTTATCGAATTAAAGGAGGAGTATGGCGATAAAATAGCCTTTATGGGCGGAATAGACGTTAGGCTTATGGCTCTGGATGATCCGAAGCCAATAGAGGAGGAGATTAAGAGGAAGATAACAGTAGCCAAGGAGGGAGGTGGATACATATACCATTCGGATCACTCCGTTCCGAAGAACGTCAGTTTCAAGCAATACAAAAGAGTTATAGAGCTCGTCAAAAAATACGGCAGATACGATTAGGATGCTATTGTTGCATAGGCTCTATGGCTGATCAGATGATAATCCTTAATTTTACAAGTGCAATTTAGATCCGTGGGGATGCATCTTGAGCGGACGAGACGAGCCGTTCACCCTGAAGACCTTCCTAGTGATCTCTTTGATTATTTATCTCGGCTCGATCTCCATACTGGCATTTAACCTTAGGGATTTGCAGGATACCATACAAAAGGAGAGCATTCGGATTAAAGAATTAAGCGATCAAATATCGCAGATCCGCAGTGAAATCTCAAATTTGAAGACACAAAACCTCTCTTTACAGTCAACCTACTCATTCAGCGAAGTATATGACATGGTTAAAGATTCAGTCGTTGTCATTCGCGGAAAGATCATTAGACAAACTATCTTCGGAAGCGAATATGGGGAGGTTCAAGGTTCAGGCTTCATATACTCTTACAATGGAAAACTAATAGTCATAACAAATAATCACGTCGTGGAGGGAGCCTCAGACATAACGATCTCGCTTCTAAACGGAGAGACATATCCAGCTCATATCATCGGAAGGGATCCCTACAGCGACCTCGCCATACTATCAACTGATGCGCCGGAATCCAAGCTTAAGCCGCTTAGAATAGCCAGTTCATCTACCCTTAAGATCGGTCAGCCAGTAATAGCGATTGGAAGCCCCTTCGGACTGGCAGGCTCAATAACGACCGGCGTTATAAGTCAGCTCGGCAGGTCTATAAGTGAGTCTGCAACTGGAGGATATCCAATAGCAGATGTGATCCAGATTAGCACGCCTATAAATCCAGGAAACTCCGGGGGGCCTCTACTTAATCTACGCGGAGAGGTCGTCGGCGTTACTACGGCCATAATTGCTGGGGCTCAAGGAGTTGGATTTGCGATTCCCTCAGATACCATCCTCAGGGAGCTGCCTTATCTTATTAGGGGAGAGACCTATCCGCATCCATGGCTTGGGATAAGAGGAGTCGACATGAATTATGACATTGCAAAGATAATGAATGTGAATGTCACGTATGGATTGCTTATCGTTGAGGTCATACCTGAAAGCCCAGCTGAGAAGGCAGGGTTGAGAGGCGGAAATAGAACAGTAATCGTTAATGACCTACGCATAAAGGTTGGCGGTGACATAATAGTCATGATCAATGGGGCTAGAATTAGGAATGGAGATGACTTGTCAACGTATCTCGAGAGGAATACCAAGCCTGGAGATAAGATCCAAATTACCGTTATAAGGGCTGGAAGACTGGTGAGTGTTACTTTGGAACTTGGAGTCCGCCCGCCTCCAGGCTAATCTATCCTCTTTAGGCATTCATTCAATTCCCTAAGGAACTCTGTGAATTTTTCTTTTGGGACTCTTGCTCCCGCCGCCATTGGATGTCCACCTCCGCTTCCGCCGAGAGGTGGAGTTATCCTCCTTAATATTTTGTTTAGGTCTATCTTTTGGCTGCTTGCTCTTAGGCTCATATCTATCATGCCTCTTCTCTCCTCCCCTGCCAATCCAACCATTGCGCCTGTTAATCCCCTAATGTAAGTTGCGGTCTTCCCATGTGAGAAGGGAAAGTTGAGCATGTACGCTACATTTCCATATAGTTTCGCCCTGTCACGTAGCTCCCTAATCGCTATCTCCTCCAAATGCGTATTCTGAATTGCTAGCTCCACGAGCATCCTATCGAAGCTCGGAGGGATCTTATTCGCCAAATTATATACTATGCTACGTTTAAGATCATAGTTTCTCTTTTGACCTTCGATTCCTTGAATCAGCAGGCCGCTCTCGAAGTATAATGTCCTCTTATCCCATCTCTCCAATAACCGTTTGATCAGCGGTGTATCATCAAGGTAGTCTCCAATGGCGCCCATGATCGCCGTTCGGGCATGAAATGAGTCTATCCGGGACTGAAAGAACCTGTAGGTTAGCTCTGAGGCTGAGGAATAAAGGCTGTGAACGACAACACCTGGGATCTCATCTTCAGATAGACCTTCTGGTAGTGGATGATGATCGATATATAATAGTTCTCCCGTCTCAGCTATCTTGGAGAATGCCTTTAAGAGCCCATTCAGATGACTCTCTGAGAGAGCAATATCACATATTATGATTCTATCAGCATCTTCAGCCTCACATAGATCTCCCTCTAAGCCGTATGGATGCGAGAAGAATACATTGGCATCCGGGTATGCCGCTAAGGCTATGGCTCCAGAACATAAGCCATCAACATCACCGTGAGTAAATATCCATGAAGCCAAAACATGAACCTCCACATTAATGCCATACTATAGCGGCGATAGAAGATTAACATTTTCGTTTTCGTCATGGAACGTCTTAAGCGAGAATTGGATGTCCCGCCAATTATACGATCCAAAACGATCTGAAGGAAAATATTCGCGGCATCTGTTTTAAAGTTAGGATAACAGCCTCATTGATCCCCGCCCAGCCCTCTTAGGAACGCCTCATCTTAAAGAAAGTATTGAAGCTTGCTCCAGCGAAGACTTGACTAAAGAAATGGGCTCAATGTTTCCAGAAAATCTTAAGGATCATGTTCCTCCTCTTGAGACCTCAAGATACTCGCGCTGGATCTTCCACAGGTCATGTAAGACCCTTTCAGCTCTCTTTATAAGAATTATCATTTTTCTTTCAGTTCGATTAGTCTTTTTCCTCTCGTTAATGATGAGACATGGATTAATCCTGATATTTCCATAGCCATCAGATTCTTGTTTAGGTCGTCCATTCCTATATCCTTATAGAAGACCCTAAGGGCTTCCAGGAGCTCCGTATCAGTCATCGATCCCTTCTCTCTGAGGATCTCTATTATCGTCAGATAGACAGGATGAACCTTCCATATGCTCATTCCGCTTCATACCCTTCTATGCTATTAGAGGAGCCGGCTTCTGAGCCCTTCTAGCCTGCTTCATGAAGTTCCTGTACCATTTGTCCATGTCTGGCGTTATGCTCGGCCCGATCTTCTCGAGTGCCTCCTCGAAATCTGCGAGTGTAACAGCCTTTGAGTTTATGTCCCTTCTCAGCGCTATTAATGCTGCTTCACGGCAGACTGACTCTATGTCAGCTCCAGAGTATCCCTTAGTTAGGCTTGCAAGCTTCCTTAGATCAACATCATCAGCCAAGGGCATGTTCTTCGTGTGTATCTTGAAGATCTGGTATCTGGCCTCCTCATCGGGCTCTGAAACGTAGATCATCCTATCGATCCTGCCCGGCCTGAGGATCGCCGGGTCCAGTATGTCAGGCCTATTTGTAGCCGCCAATATCACAACCTCCTGTAGGGTCTCTATCCCGTCTATCTCGGTTAGGAGCTGGCTGATTACCCTCTCGGTCACCCCGCTATCCGCGTATCCTGCTCCTCTTCTCGGAACCAAAGCGTCGATCTCGTCGAAGAAGATTATCGCGGGGGCGGACATCCTAGCCTTTCTGAAGACCTCCCTGATGGCCCTCTCTGATTCTCCAACCCACTTCGAGAAGACCTCTGGACCCTTAATCGATATGAAGTTTGCCTCGCTCTCAGTTGCGACTGCCCTTGCAAGAAGAGTCTTACCGCAGCCGGGAGGGCCGAAGAGTAGAACTCCCTTAGGAGGCTTTATTCCCATCCTCTTAAAGACCTCTGGATGCTTAAGGGGCCACTCAACGCATTCCCTAAGCTCCTGCTTAACCTCCTCTAGATCTCCAATATCACTCCAGTGGACTGTGGGAACCTCAACTGCAACCTCCCTCATAGCAGTTGGAGTTATCTCCCTATATGCATTCAGGAAGTCCTCCATCTTAACCTCCATCTTCTCCAAGACGCTGGGCGGTATTCTCTCCTGTTCAAGATCGATCTCGGGCAAGTACCTCCTCAGGGCCTTCATGGCCGTTTCGCGGCATAGAGCAGCCAGGTCGGCTCCTGTATATCCATGGGTTATCTCGGCTAGCTTCCTTAAGTCAACATCCTTCGCCAGAGGCATTCCCCTCGTATGGATCTGCAGGATCTCATATCGCCCCTGCTTATCTGGAATTCCAATCTCGATCTCACGGTCGAATCTTCCAGGCCTTCTAAGCGCGGGGTCAAGGGCGTTTGGTCTGTTCGTGGCTCCTATAACGATCACGTTTCCTCTACTCGTCAAACCGTCAAGCAACGCTAAGAGCTGAGCTACAACTCTCCTCTCAACCTCTCCTGTTACCTCCTCACGTTTAGGCGCTATAGCATCCAACTCATCAATGAAGATTATCGCCGGAGCATTCTTCTCGGCCTGCTGAAAGATCTCACGAAGCCTAGCCTCAGACTCACCGTAAAATTTGCTCATTATCTCAGGTCCATTTATCGAGAAGAAGTTTGCATCTGACTCGTTGGCGACTGCCCTTGCAAGAAGAGTCTTACCACAGCCAGGAGGACCGTGTAGAAGAACCCCCTTGGGCGGGTCTATCCCAAGCCTCTGGAAGATCTCGGGATGCCTCATTGGGAGCTCAACCATCTCTCTGAGTCTCTGTATCTCCTCCTTCAAGCCGCCTATATCCTCATAGGTCGTCCTTGGAACGCCCCTCGCCTCAGGAGCAGGCTCAGAGAGTATCTGAAGCTTCGTATCATATGTTAATCTGACTACGCCCCGCGGCCTGGTCTTCATCACGGTGAACTGAACTGGATGACCCAGCATCATGACCAGAGTTGTATCTCCCTCAACAAACGTCCTCTCCATCAGCCTATTCTTAACGAAGTTCGTGAAGTCCTCATCTACATTTAAACGCATATCTATAGGAGCTAAAACTATGCTTATTGCATCTCTAACCTCAGCTCGACGAACAGTTACATACTCATTTATTGAGACACCAGCATTCTTACGTGTGAAGCCATCGATCCTAATTATTCCCTTACCCTGATCCTCCGAGTATGCTGGCCATGCAATCGCCGATGTCCTCTTCTTCCCGATTATCTCGATTACATCCCCAGCTGAGACTTGAAGTCTCTCCATAGTCTGCTGATCTATCCTCGCTATTCCTCTGGCTACATCCCTTTGTTTTGCGTCACCTACTCTAAGCTGGACTTCAGTCAATTGTATCACCGCATACTAATGACTTATCTAATTATCAAACAATGAAAGGAGCAAAAAACTATATAAACGTAGTGAACGGCTATAACCGTCTAACAGTTAGGGTTTGTATATTACTGATCTCATCAATGCCTTTTAGGGCTTCTTCAACCTCATCCACTCCCCCAGTCCTATCCTCGGGAACCAAGATGTGGGCTATTATCGCAACCAATCCGAAGGCAACAGGCTCCTCCTCAAACTTATATACTGATGCATAGTCCGGAAGGGTTTTCTGGATCTTCCCCTTTAAGCCTTCCAGGTCGATGTTGACATCTGAAGGAAATATCTTCAATGAGATTAGAACCTTAGCCAAGCCTCTTCCCCCATCCGCCTTTTGTTGCACTAATGAAGAATTAGGTATATTTTAAGGTTGTGTTCGTCCAAGATAGTTTTTAATATGCGGAGAGAAAATAAATCTGGAGGTGACCCAGAATGGAGATTAAGGGCGTTATACCTCCGCTAATTACGCCATTCGATAAGAACGGAGAAGTATACGAGGAAGGCTTGAGGAGACTTCTGGACTTTCAGGTGGAAGGGGGCTCTCATGGAGTCTTTCTATGCGGCACTTATGGTCTAGGCCCAATAATGACGATTGAGCAGCGTAAAAGGGTATTGGAGATCGCGGTTGATCAAGTTGGGGGTAAGATGGCCATCATAGCGCATGTCGGGGCGGCCAGCACAAATGAGGTTATCGAGCTTGCAAAGCACGCTGAGGATAATGGGGCTGATGCTGTAGCCGCTGTTCCTCCATATTATTATAGGCATGATGATGAAACGGTCGTTGAGCATTACAGGCAGCTGGTTAACTCCGTGAACCTGCCGGTCTATGCATACAATAATCCGAAGACCTCAGGATTCACGATAACCCCCTCAGTGCTAGTTAAATTGGCAGATGTTGGAGTTAAGGGCTTAAAGGATAGCGGATTCAACCTGGTCGAGTTCTCCCATTTTGTATTAGAGGTGGGCTCTAGGGACTTCAACTTGATAATTGGAACTGAGGCTCTTCTGCTTCCAGCCGTCATGTTGGGGGCAAATGGATGCGTCTCGGGACTTGCAAATGCATTCCCAGAGGTCGTGGTTGACCTATATAATGCAACGGTGAACAAGAATTATGATGAGGCCGTAAAGTTGCAACTTAAGGTCAATGAGGCTAGGAGGATACTTCACATAGCGAAGTCCACTGCCGCTGCATGCTATGCGATGCTTCAGGAGCGCGGAGTAGATGTTGGAGTTCCAAGGCGGCCTGTGCTTCCAGTTACCGAGGAAGAAAAGAAGAGAATGAAGGATGAGTTTGTTAGGTTAGGGCTACTCAGCAAGTAGGGTTTAGCGGATATGCCGGGGAAAGCCGAACCTAACTCAGAGAGGAGAAGGGTGGAGGCCGTAACGATAGGCGAGACCATGATCATGTTCGCCCCTCCACCCTTCCAGCTAATAGAGAACTCAAATACATTCATCGCCATGCTTGGGGGCGCTGAGACTAACGTCTCGATTGGGCTTGAGAGACTTGGGATGCATTCAGGATGGATCAGTAAGCTAGTCGATAATGCCCTCGGAAGGAAGATCCTAAACACGATGCGGAGCTATGGCGTGGACGTTTCCCGTGTAATCCTAACTGATAAGGGACGTGTCGGATTATTCTTCGTAGAGTTCGGGGCTGATCCAAGACCGTTAAAGACGATTTATGATAGGGCTGGATCAGCATTCACGACGCTTAGGCCTGAGGAGATCGATTGGGAGTATATCGGCCAAGCTGAGATATTGCATCAAACAGGGATCACCCCCGCGCTTAGTGAATGCTGCAGGGAACTCACGATCAAGGCTGCTGAGAAGGCGAGGGAGATGGGAGTTAAGACTTCATTTGACGTTAATTACCGTTCTTTACTTTGGAGCCCGGATGAGGCAAGGAGATGCTTAGACAAGATCCTCCCCAACATTGATATTCTAATATCGACTTGGAGAGACGCGAATATCCTCTTGAATGATGATCTACCTCCTGAGGAGGCGGCATTGA
>Ga0190363_1000961_pt1 | contig 17264 bp, 17 predicted proteins | sample 48721867_MG_FD_161272 | JGI IMG/M metagenome (GOLD analysis project Ga0190363, IMG submission 161272) | Hydrothermal vent microbial mat bacterial communities from Southern Trench, Guaymas Basin, Mexico - 4872-18-6-7_MG | ecosystem: Environmental > Aquatic > Marine > Hydrothermal vents >... | reverse complement strand
AAAGCGGCGAGACGGCTAAGATTCTCAACGATGAGAAGTTCAGGCCGAGGTATTGGTGATGAGACTTGGAATCCTAGGCGTAGGTAACATGGGAGAGGCGATACTCAGAGGCGTTTTAAAGGGGAAAGTCCTGGACGCCTCTCAGATCTCGATATATGATGTGGTGAGGGAGAAGGTTGAGAGACTGGCGGATGAACTCGGTGTCAGGGGTGTTTCGAGCATAGCTGATCTGGTTGGTCCCTCGGACGCTGTTCTGTATTCGGCTAAACCTCAAAACGTTCCTGAGGTGCTACCGGAGCTTGCAAAACACATGAAACCACCTAAATTCCTCATATCCATAGCCGCCGGGGTGAAAACAGGGAGGTTGGAATCGTTCTTTGCCGATGAGCTTTCGGTTGTGCGGGTGATGCCGAACATAGCGGTGCTTGTCGGGGAAGCGGCCTCAGCGGTGTGTCCCGGCAGGTTCGCCTCGAAGGAACACCTGGATTTCGCCCTGAATATATTCCGTGCCGTGGGCAGGGCAACCGTGGTCGAGGAGAAGATGATGGACGCCGTAACGGGGTTAAGTGGGAGCGGACCGGCCTTCGTATTTCTGATGATGGAGGCTCTGGCCGACGCGGGGGTACAGCTTGGCCTTCCACGTGAGGACGCTACGACTCTGGCGATCCAAACTGTTCTGGGAGCGGCAAAGCTGATCTCCGAAACGGACGAGCATCCCGCTCTGTTGAAAAACAGGGTTACCTCACCTGGTGGCACGACTGCAGCAGGGTTGTTCGAACTCGAATCATCTGGCATTCGGGCGGCGATAATGAGGGCTGTGATCGCCGCTGCGAGAAGATCGGAGGAACTCGGAGGATGAAATGTTATACTGGACATTGGCCAGGCTGATACACCTGGTCATTCAGTTTTATATCTGGATATTGGTGATAAACGCCATACTCTCTTGGATCGCCTTCGCGTCGTACAACATCACGATCAGAAGGATATACTCGATCACGACACGGCTTACTCAGCCGGTGCTTAGGCCGATCAGAAGGCTGGTCTATCCCCTAACTAGAAGGCTAGGTGTGGACATATCGCCCCTTATAGCTATCTTCATACTTATCGCCATCGATAGAATCATAATCCAAATCGCTTAGGGGGGTCGGATCTATGCTGACCGCTTTGGATATCTATCAACAGGAGTTCAAGAGGAGTTTCAGAGGGTACGATCCCGATGAGGTGGAGAGTTTCCTCGAGCTGGTGGCGGCGAGCTTCGAACAGATGACCCGTGAGAACAGCATGCTCAAAAACAGAATCGCTGCTTTAGAGGAGAAGATAGAGGAGTACAGGAAAAAGGAGGAGAGCCTGCGCGAGACGCTCCTTTCGGTCCAGAAGTTCGAGGAAAGCGCAAAAACAGCGGCTCAAAGGGAGAGTGAAATCATAATCAATCAGGCTAAGCTTGAGGCCCAGAGGATAATACACGAGGCCGAGGAGAAAGCCAACAGGATAAGGGAGGAGATAAATAGGCTTAAAAACCTCAAAGAGCGTTTTATCGCCGAATATCGAGCCCTTCTGCAGACACACTATGAGCTGCTCATGGAGATGGAGAGGCGACGCAAGGACGAGGAGGAGCTCGATGAGACAACCCTCATGGAGCATCCTGACGATGAGGGAGATAGAGGAGAGAATACTGAAAAGATGGGAGGAAATAGGGATACATAAAAAGCTGGCTCAGAAGACACCTCACGGGCTTAAATATGTCGTTCATGAGGCGCCGATCCCGGTCTGTGGCATAACGGATGAGATCATCGCTGCCAGGATAGTGAGAGATGTGTACCTCAGATACAAGTCCATGACGGGGTTCAACGTGATCTGCTCGCCTGAATGGAACGTGTTCGATCACAGGGTGGAAAAGGAGGTTCTGAGCAGGTCGGACGAGACGATCAGGGAAAAAGATGGAAGGATCAACATGCGAAAGTTCAGAAAGGCGTGTCGGGAGAAGGCTTTTGAGCTGATAGAAGAGATGACGCCGAGGTTCAAAAGGCTCGGGATTATCTCCGACTGGGATGTGAGACCCTCCGTGGAATCGAAATTCGCCTCAAGAACGGCGGAGGCTATAGGCCATCTATATGATGAGGGCTACCTCTCAGATGAGGTCAAATCCCTCCATTGGTGCGTGGTATGTCAAGAGCCCATAGACCCCAAGGATTCCACGTTTGGGATCAGAAAATCGATCTCCGCCTACGTGAGATTGCCTCTTCTGAAAGGGCTTGAGGGATTCGGAAGAAAGGTATATCTGATCGCTTTCTCAGGGGAGATGTGGACCTTTCTCGGATCGAACGCTGTGGCGGCACGGGATGGAAGATATGTGGCAATGCTGTGCGAGGATGGGGTCTATGTGGATTCGACCTCATCACCTTGGATCGGGAAGCTGCAGCCGAAAGCTATCAAGGAAGTCAGCCCTGATGAACTCCGGGAGGTAACCTGTGATCATCCGATAACCGGCAGGGAAATGCCGGTGGTCTTCACAACTTCTGAGGGTGAAAGGGGAGAATGTGGCTTCTTCGTCATATCGCCCGCACACCGCCCGAGGGACTACTTCATAGCCCTGGAGCATTGTCTCGAAATAGCCCCGATTGTCGATGATGAGGGCAAGCTGAACGAACTAACGGGGGATCTATGTGAGGCGAGATTTGATTCTGTGGAGGAGTTGATCCGGGATGAGCTCAGAGGGCGAGGGTATCTGATCGCTGAGGCGAGGAGGAATGTGCCGGTGCTGTTGTGCCCCTGCTGTGGAGGACAGACCATCTTCAAGCCTTCAGTTCAGTGGTTTTTCGATTCATATCCCATATCCCTCAGAAGGTTGTGGGGGGTTCCGATGTTCGTGATCTACTGCAGCAGATGCGAGGGACCTGTTCTGTCCGAGGAGATAGGGAAACATATAAGGAATTCGCTCAACAGACGCGGTGTGGATTCATGGTTTAGACTCGATCCAAGTGAGATCCTACCAGAGGAGATTTCATGCCAGAGATGCGGCTGTAGTGAGTTCCATAAGGCCGAGGGGACGGTTACGCCGATTTTCGCCTTTGCCGTCAATCAGGCACACAGACTTAGCAAGCGCAGGGATAGGGTGAACGTAATCGACCTTATAATCGAGCCTTCTCGTATCATGGAGAGATGGCTTCCCATGCTGAAGAAGCTGATGGAATTGCTGTACAACGATACCCTGATCTCACCTATCATTCTCCCTATCAACCTCTCAGAGCAGGGAAGGGATCAGCACATTCCCGATGAATTCAAAAGCGGTGACGTCGGGAGGCTCTCTTTTTTCATAGGACCTTCAAGGGCGGTGGAGATGGTCGGGAATCTGTATAGGTTGTTCAGAGAGATCCTGAAGGTGACGGATGGAGTCGATGGGGAACTCAACTTCGCCCGGATCAGCCCTGTCGATCGATCCCTCCTGACAGCCCTTGATATCCTGGCGGGAGAGGTCATGAGCATGTACGAATCGCTCAAGATAAGGGAGGCGATCGAGAGATTATCCCGTTTCACGTTCGATCGGATCGGCCCTTATCTGGAGGTTGCCCGAAAGGAGGAGATCTCCGCTCTTCTGCTGAGGGAGATGTCCGTCGATCTCCTCAAATTATGGGCGCCTATAACGCCCTTTACGGCGGAGAGGATATGGATGGAGATGAATCCGGGAGATAGGGAAGGCTCCATCTTCATGGAGATGATGCCTCTGGGATGGATGGGGGGAAAATGAGGCGAATTTATCCGCTTTTAGCCATAGCGGTTTCCATAACGGCGCTGGATCAGATCGCAAAATGGATGGTGCGGTCGAACCTCAAGCTTTGGGAATCAAGGCCGATTATACCCGGCCTTTTATACCTCAGTCATGTGGCTAACAAGGGGGCCGCCTTCGGCATAATGAGAGGGTTGAGCTGGCTTTTGATACCGATATCTATACTGGCGATCGTCTTCATATTTCTCTACTACAAGACATATCGAAGCGATGTATGGATGAGGATCTCCTTAGGGTTCCTCCTAGGAGGGGCTCTGGGAAACCTCATCGACAGGGTGAGACTCGGATATGTCGTGGATTTCGTGGACTTCAGATGGTGGCCCTCCTTTAATCTGGCGGATGCTTCCATATGCATCGGGGCCGTTCTCCTGGCATACAGACTCGGATTTAGGAGGATGAAAGAGGATGTCGAAAAACGAAAGGACGTCGATGCGTAACGTTCCGATAGCTTTAGCCCTCACCTTTGTAATCATAACCTTGGCACCCGATTCATCTCTCGCTCAAGAGGATCAGACGACCCAATACTCCGAAAGCGCCATACGCCGCTTTGAGATAATCACCCTCATGTCACTTCCCTTTACGTCCGTCCACAGCTACCTAGTTGTTAGGCTGGTTGAGATGGCGAGACAGGGAGAAGTATCACCGGATTTTTCAAATGGGGACTGGCGCGCCGTTCAGGCCGGGGCCATAGCGATGGCGTTGCTCGTAGGGGTATGGGATTGGCTCCATACGAGGTCAATCGATCGGGATGAACCTAGGATACCGAACCTAAAGCCCCCGGGAAAGGAAGGAGAGAATGAAGGGGCTATGAGGGTTTCAGCGCTTAGGATAAAATTTTGAACGATTTTAACCCCAATGGTGTCTAATGGGTGAGTGATGGAAGAGTTCGTATCCGATACAACCCTGATAGAAAACCTGCTTGAGGGGAACGTCGAGGCACTCGGCGTGCTGTTCGAGAGATATAGGCACATGGTATACAACGTGGCCTACAGGATAACCAGGTCCCATCACGATGCCAGCGACGTGACGCAGGAGACGTTCATCAAGGTCTTTAAGTCGATATCTCGTTTCAGGGGGGAATCGAACGTCGAGACATGGATATACCGGATAGCGGTCAACTCCGCCCTTAACCATCTCCGAAAGATGGGGAGGAGAAAGGAGGAACCGCTTGATGATGTGCCGGAGGTGGAAATCCCGCCGACGGAACGCTCATCGGATGATCCCGAGAGATACCTCGAGAGAAGAGAGATCAGACGGGCGATATCTCAGGCTATGAGGAAGCTCTCGCCCGAGCACAGGGCCGTGGTGGTGTTACACGACGTAGAGGGGCTCACTCACGCGGAGATATCCAAGATACTAGGATGCTCTGAAGGTACCGTCAAATCTCGCCTTCACTATGCCAGGAGGAAGCTCAGGAGGATTTTAAAACCCCTCCTCGATATGGGGGTATGAGGTATGAAATTGAAATGCCGAACCGTTGAGGGATTTCTTTCGGAATATATAGATGGGGATCTTTCCCCCGAACTTCATGCGGCCATATCGGCCCATCTGTCCGGATGTGAACGATGTCGCCGGGAGGTTAAGGAGCTGCGCAGGACGATTGATCTGGTTAAAGAAGACGAGGTTCCCATACCACCTGAATCACATTTCGATAGGCTCTGGTCGGGGATAACGGCTGAGCTCGAGGAGGTGGACGTTCACACCGGGCTTAAACTTTATCTTCTGCGAGGGCTGAGATCGGTCAAAGAGGCTCTGGAGATGTGGGGGATATCGTGGAAGATCAAATACGCCGCCGTTACGCTGGTGCTAATCCTGCTTTCCCTGCTCGTCGACAGAACCCTATTTCGTCCCTCAGTCGATGAGATTCTCTTCAACACCATCCAGAGGTCTCTGAGCTCTGCCAAGACCCCCTTCCTGGCGATTGAGGTTCCAAGGTATTCAAACCGTCCGATCACCGCCGATTACAAGACGGGACTTATCGTCAGGAAGGATGAGGGCCGGTTTCAGGTGATGGGGGTGATGATCAATCTCAAGTCAGTTCAGATTAAGGATGGCGTGCTGACACTTGTAGGTGATATCGATCTGAGCAAACCTCCCGAAGGGGATGATCTTCCGAGGTCGGATGGTATACCTGCACCGGAGCTCAAACTCAAGGATATAGCGTTATCCTCCCCCAGCAGGGTGTGGCTTTCCGATTCCCCTAAGCCCAGGGAGGGTAAGCTCTCCGAGGAGAGCGGACTTAGGTCCATGATATATACCGATACCGATGCGGCCTTCGCCAACATCTCAATAGGAGATTTAAACTAAACAAACCAGATCAAGGAGGCAGAAAGTATGAATCCGAAAATTTTGGGCGTGATAGCCGGGATAATCCTGGCTGTCGTGATGCTTTGGCCCAGCGGAAGCTCTCAGAAGGTCAAGGCGCTCTACGAAGAGGCCGAGCAGTTGCTTTCTGAGGGCAAATATGAGGACGCCATAACTAAATACAACGAAGCCTTGGACGAATCGAAAAAATGGGGCGTTAACACTGAGGTTATCGATAAGGATTTCGATAGCCTCGCCAAGTACAAGATCGCCTTCTGTTACGCGAAGCTGGCCGAGAACACAGGCGATCTGACCTATTACGATAAGGCCCTCGAGTATATCAAGGAGGTCTATGCTAAGGCAATTGTCCCAAAACATAAGGAGGCCGTGACCTTCCTGTGGGGGCACGTGCTGTTTAAGATGGAGAGATACGAGGAGGCAGAGCCGAAGTTCAGAGAGCTGATCGCCAACTTCCCAAACAGCACAAACGTCGAGAACGCCTGGTATTCGGTCGGCGTGCTCAACTATCAGCTTGAAAGGTACGAGGAGGCGAGAAAGGCGTTCAGGGTGATTGTGGACGAGTTCCCAAACTCCAAGTTCAGGGATGACGCCCAATACCGCATCGCCCAGTCCTATATGAAGGAGAAGAACTGGGAGATGGCCTATCAGGAGTTCGACAAGATCACTCCCGAGATGTTCCCCAAACAGAGACAGCTCATACCGGAGGCCAGATATAAGGCCGCATACTGTCTCATGATGCTCAACAGGGACGACGAGGCCCTCTCCAGATACGCTCAGTTCGTCACAGATTATCCCGAAAGCCGCTACATCACTGCCGCCTACTTCGACATGGGTACCATCTACACCCGTCAGAAGGACTACGAGAGCGCCCTGCAGAACTATCAGCTCGCCCTGGAAAGCACGAATGATCCGAGGCTGAAGGCTGAGATACAGTACAACATCGGCGAAAACTATTTCGATCAGGAGGACTATGAGAGCGCTTTGGCTGCATATCAGAAGGTCATCCAGGATTATCCCAATAGCGCCTTCGTCCAGCCATCCAAGTTCAAAATCGGCGAGTGCTACATGAAGATGAAGGACTGGAAAAACGCCGTTCAGGCATATCAGGTCGTGCTGAAGGACTATCCGGGGAGCGAGTATGAGCCGTACTCCACCTTCCAGATCGGTGAGGCGTATTATCAGTTAGGCGATTATGAGAAATCGCTGGAGTGGTACAAGAAAGTGGTGGATAAATTCCCGAACGACCCTGTGATGCCGTACGCGATGTACGGGATGCTCTGGAGTCTGAGCAAGCTCAAAAAATATGGGGAGCTGGAGAAGCTGGCCAGACAGTTTATAGCTGAGCGCAAGGATGACGAGGATTTTGACCTGCAGGCTGCCGAGATGCAGATGAAGCTCGGAGATATATACTTCGAGCTGGCGGAAAACGACATGAAACAGGGAAATCTCGATACGGCGATCAATAGATATAAGCAGGCCATACAGGAGTACGCTAAGACGTGGACTGACTACAAGGAGCTGCCGAAGTTCAACCTGATCAAGTGCGTCTCCAAGTTCCAGGAGGCCCTCAGCTATTACAAGATCGCTGAGGCCCAGGACTTCAAGGACATCCAGGCCCTCAGAAGCTGCGCCCAGGCATACGAACAGGTGCTGGATAAGTTCTACAGGAACTTCGATATGAGCCACGACTTCCCTGAGAGGAGCACTGTGGTTGAAAACTCTCTGATGAACCTCGGCCTTACGTATGAGAAGCTCCAGGACTGGGATAACGCTCGAAGGATATACTCGGAAATACCTGCTTCCAGCCCCAATTACAAGAAAGCTCAGCTTCTCATCGCTGAGACCTACATCACAGAGGGCAAAACCGATCAGGGGATCGAATACTACAGGAAGATCATAGCTGATCCACACTTCGACAAGGACACCAAGACGATGGCGGAGATCAAACTGGCCGATCTCCTCAGACATAGCAAGAGATATCAGGAGGCCATCCAGCAATACGAGCGTATCGTCAAGGAGTATCCCGACAGTGAATACGCCGATGAGGCTCAGTATCTGGTCGGACTGTGTTACTACAGCATAGAGCCCAGGACGAAGGAGAACCTGGAAAAGGCGATCGAGGCCTTCCAGAAGCTGATAGACAACTATCCCAACAGCAACAACGTCGCTGACGCCTATTTCGGCATAGCCCAGTCGCGCAAGGAGCTCGGTGAGATGGGCGATGAGACTCAATGGGCCAAGATCATCGAGATATGCGATTACATCAACTCCAACTTCGCCGATAAAGAGGACGAGAGGACGCAGAAGGTCGTGGCCAATGCCAATCTGTTGAAGGTCTACGCCGCCGAGAAAGCCGGCTCGACGGAGGTCGGCGCCGATGCCCTCATAGCCAGCCTGAGGAAGGTCGTTCAGAGCAGAACCGCCGACCCGGAGACGAAAGCCAGATCACAGTTGAAGATCGGCCACATGCTCTTCGAGGCCAAGAAGTATCAGGAGGCCATCCCTGAGTATCAGAAGGTCGTGGACATGTTCCCGCAAAGCTCGCTTGCGCCCCTGGCGCTCTATCAGGTTGCTGTCTGTTATTACAAACTCGGCAACTATGATACCGCAGCTCAGACGGCAAGAGCCGCTCTCAGCAAATACAAGCTCGATCCTGACATGCTTGTCAGCGTCAACTATACCCTCGGCCTCTCGCTTGAGAAGCTGAATCAGAACCAGGATGCGATCGATGCCTTTAAAAAGGTCGTCTCACAGGAGGGCAAGATCACGAAGGCGGATAGGAAGGACATCATCTACGCGGCCCATACGGAGCTCGCCAAGCTTTACTTCGCCAGCAAGCAGTATCCGGAGGCCGTCGTGGAGTATCAATACATAATCCGGAACGCCAAGGACGATAAGATCAAAGCTCAGGCCCTTATCTCGATGGCGAACGTATACGAGACTAACCTCGGCGACTATCAGGCAGCCGTGGATGCCTATAAGCAGGTAGCTCAGATGAACATCGATCCGGCGTTTACCGCTTCCGCATACTACAGGATGGGAATGATCTACGCCAATAAGCTCAAGGACATGCAGAACGCCTCGATGATGTTCGATGCCCTCATCAAGGGGTTCTCCGATTCCAAAGACGCCAACATCCAGGCGATGGTCTCGGATGCCAGCGTGAGGCTCTCCGATATCTATTACAAACAGGGCGATCTTGAGAAGGCCATTACAGAGGCCGAACGCATAGCGGGGTTGGTGCTGAGCTCCCCCAAATCCTCCATGCTTCAGAAGGTCCAGGCCCAATATCAGGTGGGATATCTCTACTCACAGTTGGCCAGGAAATACTACGAACAGGAGGAAGGAAACACCCCTGGCACGGAAGCGTATAACAACTATACCGACGCCGCCAGGAAATCGGCCGCTGCCTATGCGAAGGTCGCCGAGCTGATCCACCCGGTGGAGACCGCTCCCAAGGAGGCGATAAAGTTCCTGCGATTCGCCCTCTTCCAGGCCGGTCAAACATATTACGCCCTGGGATATACGAAAGATCACCAAGCCGCAAGACCGCTGCTCGAGAATTACGTCAAATACGCCGACCAGGGTCTCTTTGGCGATTCTAAGACCGACAATGAGCTCAAGAAGGAACTCCAGGCGGCCATGTCATATCTCGGAACGGTGTACTTCCAGCTGGCGAGGGTTAACCAGTTGAACATGGCCCTCTTCGCCAAGTGCGCTCAGGTGTTCAGCGACATGGTCAGACGGTGGCCGAGTGAACCAGATGCCGGACGATGGCAGTATCAGGCCGGCGAGGCGTATTTCGCCATGAAGGATTACCAGAAGGCGCTTCAGGAGTACAGAAAGGTCGTTGACAACTATCCGAACAACCCCGCTGCGGCCGATGCCCTCTATGCCATGGCGGCATGCTATCAGATCCTCGCCAACCAGACGGATGATCCGGATATGAAGAAACAGTACACAGACAAGGTCTACTCCCTCAACGAAGAGCTGATCGCCAAATATCCGACAAGCAAATATGCCGGCGAAGCTTACATCAACGTCGGGAACAAGTACTATAACGACGCCATTCAGCCCGATGTCGAAGTTGATAAGCGCATACAGCTCTACGAGAAGGCGATCGAGATGTATAGGAAAGCTATGCAGGTTCCAAACGTCGATCCGCGAGTTAAGGCACAGGCGGAGGGATTCCTGAGGGATACCGAGGAATCGGTGGCATACGATATCTACAGCAAAGGGCTGGAGATGTTGGATGAGGCTAAGCGTTTGAAAGGCGAGGCTCAGAAGAAAAAGGCTCTGGAAGTGGCCAAATACTTTGAGAACCTGATCCAGAAGTATCCGGACACGACCTCCGCCGATATCGCGCACATCCAGGTCGGAACCGCATATGAGCTGATGGAGGATTGGGAAAAGGCCCTGAAGGCTTATGAGGCGCTGAGAACGAAGTACGTGGATAAGACCACCGGCAAACAGATCATACCCGATAGCGACAGCGTCATAAAAGCACTGGACTACGCCACACAGCGGTACGCTCTCGTCTATCAGTACTACATCTCCACCAAGGAGAAAAAGTGATAGCTCATTAAACCATGCGGGCGGGCTCTTCGACGGCCCGCCCTATTTTTCGCTGTGAAGATCCATTGCGGAAATTCCCCATTATGTTTCAAGAGAGGCGGTCACTGCATGGGGCTCGTTAAGATCTGGAAGACGGTGAGATCCCTGAGATGATCCGTACGGTCGACCTGACCAAGAGATACGGCCAAATCACTGCCGTCAACCGGCTTAACATAGAGGTCAAACCAGGTGAGATCTTCGGGTTCCTGGGACCTAACGGAGCAGGTAAGACCACCACGATCAACATGCTCACGGGGTTGATAAGGCCCACCTCCGGGACGGCCTATATCTGCGGATACGACATCACCTCTCAGATCAGACAGGTTAAAGCCATAACCGGACTTATGCCTGATACACCCACCATCTATGAAGGACTTACCGGAAGGCAATTCGTCAGGTTTATCGCCCGCTTGTACGGGGTTGATCCTGAAGAGGCGGAGCTGAAGATGGAGGAGCTTTTCGAAGCTTTTGAACTCAACGATATGGCGGATGAGCTCATAAGGGGATACTCATACGGCATGCGTAAGAAGCTTATCTTCACCTCACTCATCGTCCAAGGTCCACAGGTCTTCTTTCTGGACGAGCCCACGAGCGGGCTGGATCCGAAAAGCGCCCGAATGGTCAAGGAGATGCTTCAGAAATTGTGCAGACAGGGACGAGCGGTCTTCATGACCACTCATGTCCTGGAGATCGCCGAGCGGATGTGCGATAGGATAGCCATAATAGACAAGGGGAATCTGATCGCCGTCGGAACGTTGGAGGATCTGAGGATTCTCTCGCAGGAGAGGGATCTCGAGGACATATTCCTAAAGCTCACCGATTGAGCCTTTCGAGGGCTTCGGCGGCGAGTTTGCCCGCCTGTCCCGCCAGTCGCTCCGTGCCCTCGATCCGGGAGATCAACCCTTCAGTCGAAAATCCGATCTGAGCTGAGATCGTCTCCACCTCGGATTTATCATTCATCCTCAGGATGAGACCGATCTCCGATCCCCAGCGGCTTGACAGCTTAAACAGAAGAGATACCTCCTCCTGATATCGCTCAGCCGATATCCTCAGGTGGGAGCTTAAAGAGGGGATATCAACCGTTTTCATCGTTCCGCCGAACGGCCCCTTACGATCTGCCCCGAGATGTACCGAAAACAGACCTAACAGGGGGAAGTTAAAACGTTTCCCGAGCACCGCATATGGGGTTTCCTCCGAGACTCCGATGGAAAGCGCGGGTATCACACCGCTTTCGCGGACCAAAAGGGCTTTTGCGTTTAAGCCCGGTTCGATCTCCCCCTCTTCCATCGAGAATCTGATCCTGCATTCCACCCTCCAGAGAGCCGAATAGAGCGAGAGATCAGAGCTTTCCATATCGGATGAGACACGGGCGGCGAGGGCGAAGGAACCGGATCGATCCAAATACGCGGTGGGTGAATCCACCATATCGAAATCGAGGCCCCAGGCGATCCCCCCCAGAGGGAAAATGAGAAGAAGGATGAAGATCGATCTGCCCATCAATATCCCCACGGCTCGGGAAGGAAAAGGCGTCTGTAGGTTTCGAGGGCATACCCGTCCGTCATGCCCGCTATGAAATCGCATACGACGCGATGTTTTCCATCCCTTTCGGCGTTTCGCCTTATGTAAGGTGGAATTTCGTCGATATGCTCGAGATAATAGTTGAAGAGCGATTCAAGCACATGTTCGGCCTTTTCGATCTGGTCCATCATCTGCGGACAGGTGTACACATTTTCGTAAAGGTACTCCCTTAACCCCAAAGTCGCCTCGAGTATCGTCTCATCCATCTCTATGACGGGGCGATTGAGGCTGGCCCTGATGACGGCCTTGACCATCGTATCAATCCTCTTGTTTCTGGCGCTCCCCAGCACCTTGACGAATTGATCGGGGAGATCCGATTCGGATATCACCTCCGCCCGGATGGCGTCATCTATGTCGTGATTTACGTATGCGATCACGTCGGCAAATCGGACGATCTGGCCTTCCAACGTCTCGGGCATCTCCTCGGAGGTCACACTGCCTCTGCCCTTCGAGTGCTTGAGTATGCCGTCGCGCGTCTCATACGTCAGGTTCAATCCCTCTCCCTCGTTCTCCAGCAGGTCAACCACTCTGAGGCTCTGTCTGGCGTGAGCGAAGCCGCCGGGAGTAAGCCTGTTGAGCACGGCCTCACCGGCGTGCCCGAAAGGGGTATGCCCGAGGTCATGTCCGAGCGCTATCGCTTCAGTCAGATCCTCGTTCAGCCTCAGGGCCCGGGCGATTGTCCTGGCTATCTGTGAGACCTCCAGGGTATGCGTGAGCCTTGTTCTGTAATGATCGCCCTTCGGAGCTAGGAAGACCTGGGTCTTGTCCTTCAACCTCCTGAAAGCCTTGCAGTGGATTATGCGATCCCTATCCCTCTGGAATGCGGTTCTGACCTGACATTCCTCTATGGAGCGCAACCTTCCCTTGCTCTCCGCGCTGAGGGCGGCGTATGGGGAGAGGTTGCGCCTTTCAAATTCCTCCTGTACCCGTCTTATCTCGATCATCTAACCAGAACTCTCTGTCTAAAATGAAACTGGAAATCGATTCTTTGGGGTCTTTCCCTGCCCCTGCGGTAGATCCTCACCTCAGGGATGATCAGCCTGAATTCCGATACATCCTCCGGGATAAGCTCAAAGACCAGCAGGCCGTGTCTTCGAGCGCCGGGGAAGAGTTTAGCTCCATCGAAGATCGTATCCCGAACGACCGCTCTGAGCGCCCTGAGCTCATCGTAGGAGACCGTCCTGGTGCAATAGTAAGGCCAGCCGTGCCATGGATACCGATATCCCCAGGGCCGCCAGTAGGGCCTGTAATACCAGACGTCCCAATAGGGATCGTACCACCACCTGTATCTGACGGGCACGTAGACGATCACCTTCCGGCCGTATACCGTGCCCAGGATATCCTTGAAATACTCATATGGCAACGACGCGTACTGATCCCCGTTCTCCGTTATAAGCTGTGCGATGGGATCGACCACGACCTTGTTCCTGCTTTTACTGTGGATGGAGAGATCGAAAACGGCATAGAGCGGCTTAACCTTACCCCAGAAGCTCTTCTCGACGTATGGATTGATATCGATATCATCGGTCAGCGCCATCAGCTCTCTGGTGTCGAGGGGTCTGACGGTTATGGCGATATCGTTCTTTTCCACCGTGATGGCGCCCGTCCTTTCATCAACCCTTAGCTCCTTACCCGTTGGGATCGGCTCTATGAGGGTCGTGATCTGCGGTTTAGCGGCACATCCGGCCAGAGACAGGACGACGATGACTGCGAGGAGAGGTAAAGCCAAACGCCTTGCCATATCAATCACCTCGCCTGAAGGATTGAACGGGGAGCGCGAGGGCACTTTGTAGTTTAACAAAAGAGTTGGGGATTTTCAAGAAATCGCCCTTGACATGCATGGCGAATTATGGTAATCTTTTATCGACCTTACTGAGAGGGCGCGCTATGACAACCTTCGGTCAAAGGGTTTATATATCCCACGCTTATCATTGGTTCTGGTGGTGGCCGGGGGTTGGAGCGTGCCCGGGTAGAGGGTGACGCCCAGGCGTCGAGATGATCGACGCTTAGCGATAGACAAAGCCGTGGGCATGCTCCTCGAGAAGGAGAAGCCCACGGCTTTTTTATTCCTGCGGTGGAGGGAGATATCATGATTTCAGCGATAGTGCTTATCAACGTTCAAAAGGGTCAGCTTCCCCGAGTTGTGAGGCAGCTTGGGGAGATCGAGGAGGTGACGGAGATCTACTCGGTCGCCGGGAGGTATGACATCGTGGCTAAGGTTCAGGTCGAGGAGTATGAGCGCATGTCGGAGGTGGTAACGGAGAAACTACAGGCGGTGGAGGGGATCGCCTCCACGGAAACCCTCATGGCGTTTAAGATGTATAAGTTTTAAACGTAAAGGGAGGTGATGCTCAGGTGGTAAGAACCATCATGTCGAAGCTCACGCAGAACCGTAACCTGACTGAGCGTGAGATATCCGATTTCATCATCGGCATCCGGGATGGCGAGGTCACAGACGTCCAGATAGCTGGATTTCTCGTCGGCCTCACCATGAAGGGGCCGACGGTGCGCGAGATAGCATACATCGCCAGGGCAATGCGATCGGTTTGCACCCAGATAACTCCTAAAGTCTCAGGAAGATTGCTCGACACATGCGGCACCGGAGGGGGGCTCACCACCTACAACGTGAGCACCGCCAACGCCATAGTCGCCGCTGCCGCCGGCATACCCGTCGCCAAACACGGAAGCCGATCCATATCCTCAGCGTCGGGAAGCGCCGACGTCCTGGAGGCCCTCGGCGTATTCATAGATGTGACGCCCAAACAGGCGGAGAAACTTATCGAGGAGATAGGAATCTGCTTCCTCTACGCGCCGAACTTCCATCCTGTCATGGGAAAGGTGTTCGGGCCGGAAAACCAGCTCGGCATCAAAACCATCTTCTACACCATAATCGGCCCGCTCATCAATCCCGCCGATGCCAGACGTCATGTGCTCGGGGTTTATAGACCGGAGCTGGTCTCGATGGTCGCCGATATCCTTGTGGAGCTGGACTTCATACATGCTATCGTCGCCCATGGGCTTGATGGATTGGACGAGATCTCCATACTGGGCAGAACGTCCATCGCTGAGGTTAAAAACGGGAAGGTGGAGAAGTATGAGATTGAGCCTGAGGACTTCGGCATCCCCCGTTGTGAGCTGGAGGAGGTGGCCGGAGGCAGCCCGGAGTTTAACGCCCGCGTGATAAGGGATATCTTCGAGGGGAGGGACAGAGGCCCTCGTTATAATTTCCTGCTCTTAAACTCCGGAGCGGCGCTCTACGTCGGCGAGATGGCTGAGAGCTTAGAGGAAGGGATCGAGCGTGCAAGGGAGGTTATAGAATCGGGCGCAGCGGCCAGAAAGCTGGGCGAATACATCGCCAGATCCAACGAACTGCGATCGAAGGGGTGAAAGGCCATGGACGGCAGGCTCACCGAGTCGATACGAAAGCTACAACGGGCGGGAAAGGCGCCCGTCATATCGGAGATAAAGCTGAGAACCCCGCGCGACGGTGACCTGCTTAAAGGACGTGATCCCATTGAGCTGGCAAGGAGAATGGGGAAGTGCGAGGTAGCAGGGTTGTCCGTGGTCACCGAATCCGAGCATTTCGGCGGAAGCATAAAGCTTCTGGAGGATATAGCAAGGGAGGTCGATAAGCCGATCCTACATAAGGATTTCATCACGACCTCCGACCAGGTGGAGGAGTCGAAACGGTTAGGATCGTCGGCTATCCTTCTCATAACCGGCATGTTGAGCGATTCGGACCTCGCTATCCTTCATGAACACGCCCACTCCGTCGGGCTTGAGACGGTGGTGGAGGTGCATACGGAGGGAGAGCTGAGAAGGGTCCTCTCGCTCGGCCTCGATCTCGACATACTCGGAATCAACAACAGGGATATAAAGGTGTTGGAGACGGACGGGTCGGACGTATCTGTGACCGAGAGGCTGGCACCCCGAATAGAGGGGGATTTCATCATCCTGAGCGAGAGCTCTCTCAAAACGCCCGATGACGTGCGCCGGGCGTTGAGGGGAGGTGCCGATTCCGTCCTGATCGGCACCGCCGTGATGCAGGCGGAGGATGTGGAGGGTTTCTTAAGGGGGATGATAGAGATATGGGAGTAGTCAGGGTGAAAATCTGCGGGATAACAAACGAGGAGGACCTGTTTCTATGCGTGGAAAGCGGCGTCGATGCCCTGGGGTTTGTCGTCGAGTATCCCGTGGACGTCCCCTGGAACATTCCCAGAGGGAGAGCGCGTGAGCTGATGCGAAAGGTGCCCCCCTTCGTCGCCACAACCGCCGTAGTCGGGGGCGAGATAGAGCATATCCTCTCGATAGCGGACTTCACCATGCCCGATGTGATCCAGCTCCACGGCGATGAATCGCCCCGGGAGACGAAGACACTTGTGGAGGAGCTCTCTAGACGGGGCATTCGAGTTATCAAAGCTCTGAGGATAAACGTCGAGGAGGACGTGGAGGATCAGGTGGTCTTGGAAACGGCGAGGAGATTCGCATCCACAGGTATATCAGCCCTGTTGCTGGATTCCAAGACCGGCGCCATGCCGGCCGGAACGGGGATTCCCTTCAGATGGGAGATAGCTGGGAAGGTGCGGAACGGTATCGATGTGCCGCTGATAATCGCCGGGGGATTAAACCCTGAAAACGTCCGCGATGCCGTAAAGGCCGTTAGGCCGTTCGCCGTGGACGTCATCAGCGGGGTTGAACGAAACCCCGGAAGAAAGGACGAAACCAAGGTTCGGGCCTTTATCCGGGCCGCAAAATCGATCTCGGGAGCCCCTCAGCAGTTGACCAAGTAGGTCAAGGTGTGCCAATGCACACAGGGCTTCAAGGCTAAGGCGGGTGTTAAGCCGCCTGCTGACGGTGAGGTGGCCGCCTACGTGAACGGTTCTCGCTTGGCGAGTAAGCATGGCAGGGTGTCGCACCAGCCCTGTCTGGCAAAACCGTCACATTGCCGAGGTGCACTTTAACC
>Ga0190363_1000960_pt1 | contig 17265 bp, 17 predicted proteins | sample 48721867_MG_FD_161272 | JGI IMG/M metagenome (GOLD analysis project Ga0190363, IMG submission 161272) | Hydrothermal vent microbial mat bacterial communities from Southern Trench, Guaymas Basin, Mexico - 4872-18-6-7_MG | ecosystem: Environmental > Aquatic > Marine > Hydrothermal vents >... | reverse complement strand
CACTATACTTCTTCGTCAAGACATCCACGGGGATCCTGACGAGGGCGGCCGTTGCGGAAATATCCTCAGTGACATTGTTCATGGCATATTTTATCTTAAGGTGTATTAAGGCCCCCAGGTAGCCCATCACATGATCTCTGAGAGATATTCCGAGATTCCTTCAAGGATGAATTGAACCGCTATCGCTGCTAATAGCATGGCCATAACCTTCGAGACAACCGTCGACCCAACTTTCCCGAGAAGTCTGTGAATGGGTTCGATGAATTTTAAGACGATCCAAGTGATTATGCAGACGATCGCGACCGAGATCGCCGTCGCCGAGAATCCCACGCTCTCCAAGTTTATTATCGTGGCCGTTATCGCGCCTGGACCCACCAGTAATGGGACCCCTAGAGGAACCGCTCCAGACTCCTCGGGGGAGATCTTTGCGTAAACCTTCTCCCTCATCAATAGCTCCAATGCTAGGAATAGTAGGAGTATTCCTCCCGCTATCCTGAAGCTATAGAGGGTTATGTTGAATATCTTGAGAACCCATCTCCCAGCTATCGCGAAGATCATTAGGAGTATGAAGCCTGTTATGACCGCCATCCTGAAAGCCCTAGCCCTCCTCTCAGAATCCATATCGCTGGTCAGCCCTACGAAGATGGGAATGTTTCCGAATGGGTCGACGACTATGAAGAGGGATATCGTGGCCTTGAGGAGATCTAGAAGGAATTCTTGGCTCATCTTCATGAAAACATCATATCTCAACCTATTATAGATAAAGCCGATCCGCCGTTAAGCCAATTAACCTACTCTATCAGGGAGACGGATCTAAGCTTCTCCAATAAGCTCATTAATGGCTGCCTGACCTCATCCGCCTCCACGTTGCTTATCTTCGCGAACTCCATCACGACTTCATTCACAGTCTTACCGTCACAAATACTCCAGATATAGGCCACGACCTCGTCGACCTTGAATGCCTGATTGTCGTCGTTTACGAGTAACAGTCCGCCCTCTTCATCCTTGAATAATGCTCCCCTTCTTTTTAGCCTAACCTCTTCCATGAACTTCTACTGATCCACCACCTATATAAGTATTCGGAGAGAGTTATGGAAGCTTGAATGGGCTCCAAGGTCTACCGCTTAAGGCTCTTGGAAGGAGGTTAATGTCTTCCACGATTATATCTGCGCCCATCTCGATGAAGTAGTTGAGGGAGAAGTCGTTGGTCAAGACGGACGCCATCGAAGAATTCAACCCCTTCTCCAGAGCATTCTTTACCATCAATAGGTCTTCAGAGGAATCTCCAACATATAGGATCCTACTAGAGTTTAAGAGGCGTGAACATCTAATGAGTCCCATCGGATCAGGCTTCTCACACCAGCTTGGATCATCTGAGAATATCATGGCCCTTGAATCGAAATACTTTAGGAGATCGTTTAACGCGTATTCGGCCTCCCACCTCCTCCTTCCGCTCAGGATCCCCAACCTACCATCAAACATCTCCGAGAGATCTCTCAAAGTCTCCTCCCGAACCAATAGCTTATCGTTTCTAATCGCCCCATCCCAGCGAACATATCTAGGCTCCTCTCCAAGCTTCTTGATTATCTCCTCTCCATCAAATATCTCGTTGAAGAGCCTAGAAAGCATGTTTGAGGGAGATCCATTGCAGATATTGTTCCGGAAGTCTGAGAGTACCTTCTCCTTACCCTTACTCGAAGCGATTTCATCGAGGATGTTTTCGAGATCCTCTCTCGTGGCATATCTTCCATAAAGCTCTAAGCATTTGTTCATAATCCATTGAAGGGCGTCTGAGACGAATTCAGGCCAGCTTCGATCCCTAGATACATCTTCCAAGAAGATGCTTATATCTACACGATCTAAATTCCCACGCCTTACATGCTCCCTCGGCGAGAACGCTAAGATCGTTTGAGCTATTATCGAGACCGTGTTAACATCGTCGTTGAATCCACCAAGCATCTTCAACAACTTTATCACTTGATTTACATCTCTTCCAAGCTTTACCTCCACTCCATAGATCTCCTTCAAGATTATCGACGCAGTCAGTCTAATTGTGAGGTAATATGAGTCCTCGACGTCTATTAGGGTTCCATCGCAGTCAAAGATTATCGCGTCGAGGTCTCCCAGCTCTCCAAGAGATTTTGTTGAGACTAAGATCCCTTCACCAAGGACTCTATAGCTGGCTTTATTCAAGGTCTTCAGCCCACCGCTATCTGAGTCTTCTTTATCTCCATCACCTCATCATACAATCTCCTCAAGAGTTCTTGGTAATCTGCTTCACCCCTCTCAACCATGTCCATCTCCTCCTCAAGCTTCCTCGTAAGCTCCTCCGAGATATATTTCTGGAACATCTGGCTTAGGAAGTTGTAGACAGCCTTCCCCTTCTTGGTCGCTATCAACCTCCCACCCCTCTCGATCACATATCCTCTATCGAATAGGGTTTGGATAATCTTGCTATAGGTGCTCGGCCTCCCAATCCCCCTCTCCTTCATCATGGCCACGACATCTCCCTCGCTGAGCAGCCTGGCGGCGGGTATCCTCTTGACCGAGAGATCCTCGACATCATACTCACCTTCTCTCACCTCCTTCCTAATCCTAGTCGTCGGGAATAGCTTCATGAATCCCTCCTCTATTATCTTGACATCGCTTGAGGCCTCGACCAGGTTCCCCAACACGTCCGCGACATATCTCTGGGTTAGGATCTTCGCGGGTCTCATCTGGCTGGCGATGAACCTCCTAAAGATCAGATCATATACTTTGAAGTGTAGGTCGCTTAACTTCCTAGGAATCCTGATTATCCCCATCCTCATATAATATCTCAGCCTATCCGCGTCCAAGCTCTTAACGGGTCTGATACATTCATGCGCCCCCTCCCTCCTATAGGTTCTTGGAACAAAGTCTTCGGGATGAGTTTGCTCAAGATAGCTCTTCGCGACATTTATCCCAGTTTGGGAAACGGTCGTCGAGTCTGTTCTATGATAGGTTATCAACCCCGCCTCGAATAACTCTTGAGCTATTCTCATGGCATCCATCGAGGACAGCTTTAGGTAGAGTGAGGCATCTTTGAGATATGAGTCCGTTGTGTAGGGCGGTAATGGGTTGACGACCCTCTCCTCATAGCTCACATCCCTAACCCTGACTTTAAGCCTCCCCTCCTCCCACATCTCCTTGATCTCATCGAGGTTCTCGGGGTCGAGCAACTCTATCATCGGCCCATCCTTCAACCTTATCCTTAGGAGGTTTCTCTTCTTCCTAGCTTTCTCGGTCACGTCCACGATCCATCCCAGAACTGGGGTCTGAACCCTTCCAGCCGATAGCCATCTACTCTTGAACCTATCCCAGAGCTTCATGCTTAGCTCGAATCCTATCCACCTATCTTCGATCCTCCTAAGTAGCTGTGCCTCGACTAGGCTTAGCTTAACATCCCTCCTATTCTCGACCGCCGAGAGTAAGGCCCTTCTCGTGACCTCGTGGAACTCAAGCCTATAGATCCTAGGATTATATGGCTTGATCAAGCACATCAGGTCGTATGCTATCTTCTCTCCCTCGGCGTCCGGGTCGGTTGCGAGGTAGATGTCGTTGTATTGGGTTGCGAGCTTTCGGATCGCCTCGACTATCTGGGTCTTGTCGACGAACTCCTTTGACCCGCATGATGGGCATGATTCTCCATCGGCCCATTGCTCCCCGCATTTCAGGCATCTCTTGATCGATCCATAGATTGGGATGAACCTACCATTCATCATCTCAACGCCGTGTATTCCCCTGCCGATGATGAGGTCTGTTAGATGTCCCTTGGTCGCCGCCACCCCGACTATGACCCCGCCTATGCTCGTCTCATAGACGGTTAGCCCCTGAACCTCCCTCCTAAACGGCCTCCCAAATAGATATGCTATCGTCCTAGCCTTTGTCGGGGATTCGACGAGCATCAAGGCGGATCTTATCACGTCCTTGACCCTTATCTTCGCGGTTCCAAGTTTAAGCTCTCTAATTATCTCCCTCTCGGAGTCTATCTCCTTGAAAACCAGTTCGGCTTTCCTCCCATCGTATGGCTCGAACTCGAGCTCCTCCAACATCACCTTAAGTCTGGACGCTAATCCTTTGAACGCCTTCGGATCATCCACCAAGACTATGCTCATCCCCTTGGTAACCCCATATGCGTAAAGTCTTGAGGTTCTCCCAGATGCTTGAATGTATCCAGATGCGTCTGGGATTATCAGCGAGAATCCATCTTCGATGGGCTTTATCGATATGTCGAGCTCTCTCCTAATCCTCTCTATAAGCTCATCCGTCAAAACCTTCTTCAAGAACTCCCTACCAGCGATTATCGCGTCCTCAGCATATCCCTCAAATCCCTCGAGCCTCTCACCCCTCTCGACGGCCTCCCTAATCCTCTCCATGAGCTCCTTGTTTAATGGAACTATCTTTGAGAGCTTGGCGGCAACGGCCTCGGCCTCATCCTTCAGCCGCTTCTCAAGGATCGGCATTATGTTGTAGATTAGGGTTAGGATCCTTGTCGGATTATACTCGTCTTTCGATATGGTCATCTCCCTCCTCGGAACCCCTATGAAGATCGCATACCTTATCCTCTCGGGCAGGTCTATCCCTCTCGCTAAGGGGCTTCTGAGGCTAGCTATCCCAACCATTGCGTCAATTTCTCCATCGCAGAATCTCTGGAGGATATTCGCCTCCATCTTCTCATACAGATGGACCCTTATCCCAGCCCTCTCAAATCTCTCGGCGACCTCGGCTGCGAAATCCTTTCCAAGGGCTTGTGGGATGAATATCAGGCATCCAGGTCCATGCCTCTTGACGAGGCTTATCGCCTCATCGACTAGATCGCTTTTCTTAGGCTCGATGTATAGGTCTTCTATGTTTCGGACGAACTCTGGAAGTCTTCCAACCTCGAATCCGAGGAGCTCTCTGAAGATCATAAGCCTCTTGGTCCGCTTACCCCTGAGAGTCGCCCCCGAAACAACCAGCAATCCCCTCCTCTTCCTCTTCTCCCTCTCAACGATCCTCTCCACCCTCTCATACTCCTTCAGGAGATCCTTGTCGAATCCTCTAGCAATCTTCCTCCTAAGCTCGATTAGCTTCAAGACCTGATCAACTATCTCTGGATCGAATCCGAGGAGGCTTACAGCTCTATCGATGTTCTTCGGAGACTTCAGGAATGAGTCGACATCATCGACGAATACATAGTCGAATACATTTCCCTTGAGGTTCTCGAAGCGATCCACCAGAAATCTATCGGTGGTTATCAGGAGGCTTCTGGGGCTGGAGATCTTCTTTAACGCCTCCTCCTTCTCACCTCTACTTAATCCCGCGTGATATGCGATTATCTCGACGGACTTAATCCCAGCCCTCTCGGCGAATCTCTCAGCCTTTTCATAGAGCTGTTGAGCTAGGATGCTGCTCGGGACGATAACATAGCATCTCTTACCCTTTGAGGCGAGATATAATGCCATGACCAATCCGAGGACTGTCTTACCTATTCCGGTAGGGGCGACTATCGCGAAGTTCTCCCCTAAGAGTATGCGCTTGGCCCAGACCTCTTGGAGTGCCCAAGGCTCAAACCCAACCGCCCTTCTGAAGAACTCCTTAAACTCGAGATAGCTCGTGTAGAGGGTTGAGATCTCCCTCAATTTCTTCAATCTTCCACTCGACTTCAAGACCTCTATCGCTTGCTGGAGATCTATGTCTCCAACATCCGATAGGCACTTCTCACATAACCCTAGCTTGAGCAACCTTTCATCGAGTATCTCTCCACCGCAATTTATGCAGGCGAAGCTGTAGATCGCCCTCGCGACCATTATCCCAGCCCTATCCACCCGCTCAATACCAAACCATTTCTTAAATCTCTTATCGGAATGCTTATTACGCAATTCACCACTATATTAACCATGCCGACCGCGTTTGTCTTAATCAATACTGAGATAGGAGCTGAGGAGGAGATCCTAAACGAGCTGAATAAGGTACCGAACGTGAAGGAGGCGTATATTGTCTATGGACTTTATGACATAGTTGCGAAGGTTGAGGCCGAGTCCATGAATAAGCTTAAGGAAGTGATCTCCTGGAGGATAGCGTCCTGAGATTTTTCAGGACGCCCTCAGACGGAGGCTGGATAAGGTTAGGAGCACCCTAACGATGCTCGTGGTGTCTAAGGAGACCTAGATCTGAAGGCTTAAGGGCTTGGCTAGATGTCTCCTCGCCGAGGGTGGAACCTCATAGAATCCAGTATCTATCTCTCTGGGAAGCTTGATGACCTCCACCGCCTCCGGCCCAACCCTCACCCCACACCTCCTACACCTATATCCCTTGCCCGTCCCCACGCTCTCCATCCTCCTACCACATCTAGGGCATCTAGGAGGTCTCTTAACGACCGCCTCCACGAGCTTCCTCACATGGATCTTCTCCAGGTTTAGGGTTAAGCCTTGGGGCTTGAGCTTTACCGCTCCATAAACGGTCACCTCATCGCCTGGGAGGAGCTTCGCGACAACATTCCTAAAGCTCTTGGTGGGCTCGTAGGCCGCGCAGGTCAACTCTCCCGTCCCATCGCTTAGCTTGAAGAAGACGTGGCCACCCACCTCATATCTAGGCTTCTCCAAGACCCTTCCCGTGACTATAGCGCTCATCCCATCCCTCAGCTGAGCTATTCTCGCAGGCCTTAGATGAACATCGGTTCCTTGATTGGTCTCGAAGATCGTCACCATCTCAACGGGCTCGCCTATCCTCAACATCCTAAACGCCCTCTTCAAGACCTCTGGATCCACCCCCCTAATTCCTAGGAGGACTGGGCATGGGGTATGTGGGGCTATCCGGATCTCCCCAGACTCGTAGTCCACATTATCGAAGGTGTATGGTCTCGTGGCCTTATCCATCTCGAAGACGGATCTTGGATCTATATGCCTGATCGTTCCCCAATAATCCCTCCTCCTATGGGCTATGAGCTCATAGGTCTTGCCGGCCTTGAGATCTGCTCCGATCGCGGCCAAGGCGCCGACAACCCCTCTCCCATCCTTGTAGTAGAGCAGTCTCGCCCCAATCCTCTCAGCGAGCTTGAAGGCATCCTTAAGCGGTATAATCTCCCAGACAGCGCGCCAATAAAATCTCCTCAAATCTTCTGGAGGCTCTCCCTCAAGGAAGGCCACGCCTGGCTCGGTTCCCTCCTCCCCAAGCTCAGCATATTCTTCGACGACCTCGGCCACGAGCTCCTCCACCCTAGGAGAGTATTCTCCTCTAAGCTTGAGGGCTATCGCTGCGTTCCCCCTAGTCTTGAAGGGGCAGTTTGGATTCAGCCTAATCAATCTCGGGAAGCCGATCAACCTCAGGCCAAGCCTCTCAAGCCTTCGGATGAGTAAGGCTCCGACATAGGTTGTGCATCCACCCCTCTTCGAGTCCGTGTCATCCAACCCTATCCAGAGGATCATCCATCAATCGGCTTAAGTTCCAAACTTATAAACCAACTTCTTAGAGAAAGCTCCGACGTGAAGGCGAAAAATATTATATACCTATCATGAGTAATTTTATCCGTTATGAGGCGAAGAAAGGTTAAGCGTGTGAAGAGAGCGGCCAAACCCAAGGTTGATCTCTTTGGAAAGGCTGTCGTGAGGGAGGCGAGAAGGGCTGAAACACTCCTCGAACTCGATCTAGGAGAACTCTACTCAATCCTAGGTGCGCAGGTCAAGGAGGTTCAGGATGCCGCTAAGCTCGCTAGGGCGAAGGTTCCGAGACGGGTCGATAAAACAGCCTTCTTCACCCAAAGCATAACCCTGGCAACGGAGCCCTTGAGAAGGAGTGGAGAGGAGTTCCTCAAGAGATATTGGAATAGGATCCTGACGAGAGCTTGTAGGTGGTGGCCTCAGAATAAGGAGAAGTTTACTGGGAGGAGGCTGATAGCGAACTTGGCCCAAGCAATAGCCCCAGCGATACCCGCGAGGATGAGGGCGGGATCCATACTCGCCCTAGTAGCGGCGATGCTCCTCAAACAGGATCTAGACAAGCTATGCGACGAGAAGCCGGAGACCCCTCCAGGAGTGGAAGTCGAGGAGAAGGTTGAGGAGGTCGTTGAGAAGCCCGCTGAAGAGGTTGAGGCCGTGGAGGAGGTCGAGGAAGAGAAAGTGGCTGAGGAGGAGAAGCCTCCAGAAGAGCAGCCATCATACACCCTCTAAAGGTTGAATGATCTGGATCGGCTATGTCGAGGATAAATCTAGTGTAAAATATAACTCATGACCCTGGCCTCGCCACTCTTGAAGAATTCAATGCGATATAGGCGTGGATAGAGCATCAAAATACTATAGAGTAGTATTCTGCGAAGAAACTTCGCAAAAATTCGGGGGAAACTGAAAAAATATCGCTGAAAAGCAGAGCAATATGGAGAGAGTCTAAGGTATATTAGGAGCTGGGAGATAATATAGGTTGGAGCTGGAAAAGCGGGGTAGGGTAGCCAGGTTAACCCGCCGGGCTCATAACCCGGAGATCCCTGGTTCAAATCCAGGCCCCGCTACATCTTATTTATACGATACCTGGCTAGGATCACTTCTATGGAAACCTTATCCGAGCTATTGAGAGAGAAGATTTAATTTCACCGTTTCTATTCTCTGTCGAGCTTCGATGTTTGAGGACTTGCTTGAGCTTGCGGTCGATTATGCTGGGAGGCTTGGAGCCGATTATGCTGAGGCGAGGTTTCAGAGAGATTTAACCGAGAGCGTCATCTTAAAGAATGGCTCCCCGGAGATCTCGGCTAGGAGCGTTAGCAGGGGTATCGGGGTTAGGGTGCTAGTTAATGGTTCACTTGGATTCTCCTCAACCAGCAATCTAACGAAGGAGTCTGTTAGGAGGATCGTTAAAGCAGCTGTCTCGATAGCTAAGGCGTCCTCAAAGCTCGGTGGGAAGATCTCAATGAGCGAGGAGAAGCCATCGAGGGCCAGGGTCGAGGTTAAGCCTAGGATAAGGTTTGAGGCGGTCGATGTAGATGCGAAGATAGACTTCCTTAAGGAGGTCGATGGATATGCTGTCGAGGCTTGTGAGAGGCTTGGGGTAAAACTTCCATCAAGGCTGTTCGAGATCGGTAGATGGGATACTGAAAAGCATCTCATCACGAGCGATGGGGCGAACGTGTATCATAGGATTCCAAGGGTTATGGCAGAATATCTGATAACGGCTCACAGTCCACAGCATGGGACTATTCAGAGATTTGAGGAGCTTGGAGAGTCTAGGGGGTGGGAGGCGATCGAGGCCTGGAGGCTTCCAGAGAGATTAAGGCATGAAGCAGAAGCCATCTCAAAGGCTCTCCTAAAAGGAGTTGAGCCTCCAAGAGATCCAGTTGACGTGGTCGTTGGATCGGAGATCGTGGGCTTGGCATGCCATGAATCGGCAGGGCATCCAGGAGAGGCGGATAGGGTCCTCGGGAGGGAGGCGGCTCAAGGTGGGGAGAGCTATGTCAAGCCGGAGCTTCTCGGGACGCGGATAGGATCGGATGTGGTCACGGTCGTCGATGACCCAACCTTGAGAAACTCGTTCGGCTACTATCTCTATGATGATGAGGGGGTGGAGGCTAGGGAGAGGAGGCTTATCGAGAACGGTGTTCTAAAAGAACTCCTCCATAATAGGGAGACCGCCGCAATCTTCAAGGTCAAGAGTAATGGATCTGCACGAGCCGATAGCTATGATTCTGAGCCCATCATAAGGATGGCCAACACGTATATGAAGCCTGGAGACCACAGCCTCGAAGAACTAATCGAAGATGTTAGGGATGGGGTTTACATCAAGAGCTATCAAGAGTGGAATATCGACGATAGGAGATGGAATCAAAGATATGTTGGGGTCGAGGCATATAGGATCAGGAATGGAGAGATCTGCGAGCCCGTGAGAAATCCAGTTCTAGAACTTACAACCAAGGGATTCTACTCATCGATAGATGCCGTTGGAAGAGATCTCAAGTTCTCCGCGGGCTATTGTGGCAAGGGCGATCCTCTTCAAAGCGTTCCAGTCTGGTTTGGTGGGCCGTCGGTGAGGCTTAGAGGGATTAGGCTTGGGGTTAGGCGATGATATAAAGGGATCTCCAACAGCTTAAAATTGAAGAGCATTCCAGTTTCATCCAGAAATGGAAGACGACTTAGAGCTGGAGATGCTGAGGCTCAAGAAGCTAAGGGAGCTCATGAAGTCACGTGAGAAGCGGAGAGAGGAGAAGGGTGGAACGAGGTTAAGCTTCAAGGATGCATACGAGCTCGTCAAGAAACATCTAGCCGATAGAGGCGAGGAGGTATTGGATGCGGCTCTAGAACAGTATCCCGAGGCCGCGAGGAGGATCGTTATGATCATAGCCTTGAAGATCATGAGGGGGGAGTTTTCCGGGAAGATCACGGGCGAGATGTTGATGCAGTTATTCGAGTATCTTGGGATGCGTGTGAGGCTTGAGACGAAGATCCTCTATTATAGGAAGGGCGAGTATAAGAGTATCCGAGACCTGCTTAGATGATGGGCTAACATTTATAGATAGGGGGATAGTTCGCATACTGTCGGAGGATGGCTCATGGCGGAGGAATATGAGGTTCCAGATGGGCTCCTATATACAAGAGATCATGAATGGATCAAGGTTGAGGGGAATGTGATCACGATAGGGGTCACGGATTATGGTCAGAAGAAGCTTAGAGAGGTGGTTTACGTTGAGCTCCCAACCATTGGTCAGAGGGTTGAGGAGGGTGAGGCCATAGCAACCCTAGAATCCGTGAAGGCCTCGGCCGAGGTCTATACTCCTGCGAGTGGGAAGGTGATTGAAGTTAATTCAAAGCTGGTTGATTCCCCTGAACTCGTTAATGATGATCCGTATGGAGATGGTTGGATAGCTAAGATCGAGCTTGAAGAGGAGAGGGGATTTGAGGACTTAATGGAGCCAGATGAATACCGTAAATACTTGGAGGATCTTGAGGAAAAGGGATAGCGTGAAGCTAGAATGGTTCTAGTAAGGGTTCACAGGGTCTCAAGTATAAGAGATCCCGAGACCGGCAGGTTCGGCAAGCTAATAGAGCTAGTTGAGGAGAGGAGGATCTCAAGGCAGCCTGTAAGGATCGTTGGAGCTCCAGAGGAGTCGGTGATAGCCCAGAGGATGATCCAAGACCTACTCCATCAATTTCAATCCATGGGATTCCTTCCAAGTATCGGTGGATTGAGACCTAAGATGACCCTATTCCTCACTGAGGAGGAGTATGAGCTTCTAGGGGTTAAGCTCGATGTCAACGAGGTCTATGAACTCGAGTTCAAGGATGGGGTGATCAGGTTTAAGAGAGCATACGACTAAGCCCTCAGCTTAGAGACTGCGTAGATTATCCTCCAAGCAACGGTTATCGATGCTAAGACCGCTATCAAGATGATCCCGTAGTTTAAGGCGTCTTTCATGAATGGCGTAATGAGCGATGCGATTATCAATATGATCATCCTCTCAGCCCTCTCCGCGACTCCAACCCCCTTAAGATTCACCCCAAGGGGTTCAGCCCTATGCCTAACATAGCTTACGAGGATCGATGAGGCCAAGGCTATAGACCCCCATAGAATGTCGACGGCACCTGAGCAGATTATCGCGACTAGGATAAGGCATTCGCCGAGCTTATCGAAGACCGAGTCTAAGAATGCTCCAAGCCTGCTGGTCCCATCCATCCTCCTAGCAACGGCTCCATCGACCGCGTCTAGAAATCCCGATAAGGCCAAGGTTATGGCCGCTGGAAGATAGAGTAGTCGATTCGATGAGGCGTAGAGGTATAGGATTGAGGAGATTATAGTCGCCGCGAACGCCGAGATCGTCAAGCTCATGGGGCTTATCCCTCGATCTGAGAGAAGCACAACCACCCTTGACGCGATCCTCTCAAATATCTCCTCCTCAATCCTTCTACGGCTCATCCCTCAATCACCTCAAGAACTCTCGACACGAGCTTGCAATAGCTACAGGTGTCGCCTATCGTCGGCATCCCACATATTTTACAAGCCTTGAGCTCTGGTTTCTCGACGAGCTCCTTAAGCTTTGGTAGAAATCTCTTGATGTGAGACTTATAGAATGTGTGCTTGAATCTCGGGATCTCCTCCTCAATCCTTGAGATGAGCTTCTTCCTCCTAAGCATCCTCGATCCTCTTACGAGCGGGCATTCGAGGTCGCTATAGGGTGTTTCTGTGAGGTCGGCATAATACTTATTCTCCTGATCGGTCAATTCTATCAAGGGCTTAACCCTCTTCACGAGCCTATCGCCGCCCTCAAGCACGGGCTTAACCCTAACTATCTCATCTATCCTCCCATTCAAGTATAGTTCGAAGAGTAGTTCGACCGTATCATCTAGGGTGTGGCCCGTCGCGAGGATCTCCGATCCACTCTCCCAAGCGATCCTATTTAGAAGATATCTCCTAATTATCCCGCATGCCCCGCATATCCTCCTCTTATACGAGGTCTTCATCAGATCTGGGAGGGTGAATCCCTCGCGTTCCTTGAGATCGTATATTATCGCCTCGATCCCAAGCCTATCGCAGATCCTTCTAACGGCTTCCTCGGAATCTCTTGAATAATCCCCTATCCCGAGATTTATGTGGATCACTTTGATCTTAAGCTCTGGAAATATTCGGTTGAGGGCCATGAGCATGGCCATGCTATCCTTCCCACCCGAGGCCGCCACTCCGATCGAGTCCTTTGGACCAAACATCCTATACTTGAGAACCGTGTTCCTGAGCTTCTTCTCATAAAAATCGATGAAGCAGTCTCTGCAAAGCCATCTCCCCATATAATCGACGTATACGGCCTCCTCCACATCCCTGCCGCATCTACCGCAACGCTTCAACTCAACCTCAGAGTAAATATCTCCCTTTTTACCATATGGATTGGGCTGGAGGATCGTGAAGATTAGGGGCTTGCTTGGAGATGTGTGGATCGGAGATGATTACCCTACGAGGATAATCGGCGTAATCAACGTCAGCCCCGAATCATTCTACAAAAGGTCGGTTAGGCTAAGCTATGAGGACGTGGCTGAGACGGCGAGGAAGATGGAGCGAGATGGAGCGGATGTGATAGATATTGGAGGCATGTCTACGGCGCCATATCTAGAGACCTCCATCAGCGAGGAGGCTGAGGCGGAGAGGATCTCATGGGCGATCGAGGCGGTCAAGTCTGCGGTCAAGATCCCGATCTCAGCGGATACGAGTAGGCTTAAGCCCGCGATGGCCGCGATAAGGGCTGGAGCAGACATAATAAATGATGTCACAGGGTTAAGGACTCAGCCTGAGATCACTAGACTCGTGGCCGAACACGGCCTCTCACTGATAGTCTGCGCCTCTAATCTAGGCAGTCTAAGGAGTTCAAGCGATGCACCCATGGCCGCGGTCAAATCTCTCAAGGAATCGATCCGGGTGGCGGTGAGGGATGGGGTTGAGCCGAATAGAATCATAGTAGATCCTGGGATAGGTTTCCACCGCTCAACGGGGCTCCCATGGTTTGAGGTCGACCTAAGCCTCTTAAGAGGCTTGAAGAGGTTGAGGGTCTTAGGTAAGCCGATAATCGTCGGAGTGTCTAGAAAGTCTTTCCTAGGAGCGATCACGGGTAGGGATAGGCCTGAGGAGAGGCTCGCATCCTCGATAGCGGCTGAGGCGATGGCGGTCATCCTTGGAGCGCATGGGATTAGGGTTCACGATGTCGCTGAGGCGCTCGACGCCGTTAAGGTTGTTGAGGGGCTCATCGGCCGTGGGCTCGGCGAATCTCCTTCACGATCTCCATAAGCTTCTTAACCCTCATAGGATCGACTGGATTGCTTATCACTCCATCTCTCTTAAAGTATGTTCCGACTATCGCTCCATCAGCGTATCTAAGCATGGCCTCCACGTTATCCGAGTTCACTCCACTCCCAACGAGGATAGGAGCATCTGGTAGAGCCTCTCTAACGATCCTCAAGTCATCCACGCTGGCCTCAGCGCCCGTCTCCGGCCCAGTTAGGATTAAGGCATCAGCCTTCCCCCGATAATACGCATCCCTCGACGCCTGTGGTAGGGGGACTCTATAGAGCGTGTATCCATGCTTAACGTTGACATCCGCGAATATCTTCACATCGCTCCCTAGAAGCTCCCTATACCTGATCGTTTGATGCGCCCTCCCCTGAATAAGCCCTTGATCGGTTACGACGCATCCTATGTGGACGTTTACTCGGATGAAGCTCGCCCCGATCGCCGACGCTATCGCCAGCGATGCCTCTGAATCGTTTCTCAAGACGTTGACCCCGATCGGCAGATCATACCTCTTCTTAATCTCCCACGCGATCACGGCCATCGAGGAGATTATGTGGGGTGGAACCCTTTCCGGGTAAAATGGGGAGTCGAAGAAATTCTCTATCAATAGGCCGTCAACCCCTCCTCTAACCAGGTTCTCCGCATCTCTCAAAGCCGATTCTAAGACATCTTCCAAGCTCGTTGAGCCGGGGGTTCCGGGGAGGGGCTTTAGGTGGATCATCCCTATTATCGGCTTCACCACCCCGAAGACCTCTTTCAGGACTCCCATGACCATCAAATGATTTGCTCTGGGAAATAAGGATTGAGCTACAAAGAGTTTTTGTAATGGAGGATGTAAGGCTGGCTTGGAGGCGAGGCCATGGGTAGAATAGCGAAGGGGGTTAAGTGCTCGGTGATCGGATGCGATGAGCAGGCCGTTAAATCCATATCCGCTCAGAGGATCCCGCAATCCCTCAAGGTCGATGTAACTCGAGGTAGGGCATATCTATGCCGAAGACACTACAAGGAGTATAAGAAGCTGACGAGGGAGGAGAGGAGGATTGAGAGATGGAGATATGCGCAGATATGATCGAAGACCCCTTAACCTAGAGCATCTCATAGAACTCTCCGCGGACGGCTAGGCATTGATTAAAACTAATATATTCTCCTAGGAGTTAAAGGTGGAAGAGCGTTTTCGGCGAGGGAGGGCTTGATGGTTGAAGATCCTACAACTCCACGTTGATTATGTCGAGTATGAGCCCATCCAACCCGAGGCCAAGATCTATGAGAAGGTCGAGAGGAAGAAGTATAGGGTTGAGGATGCGCTCCTACTCCTAACATGCGTTGAAGAAGATGATGATCCATCCATTGCTCAAAGAGTTGTTAAAGACGTGATTGAATTCATGGAGAAATTGAGGATAGATAAATTGGTGATCTATCCATATGCTCATCTAAGCGTCAAACTAGCCCCGCCGAGCAAGGCGATAGAGGTCTTGAAGAGGATTTGGGAAGAGGCTGAGAGGCGGGGGATAAAGATCCATCGAGCTCCATTTGGATGGAATAAGAGGCTCATCATAGCGGTTAAAGGCCATCCCTTAGCGGAGCAGCTTAGAAGCTATGGCCCCGAGGCCAAGGCCGAGGAGGAGGTTCCAAAGGCGTTGTTGGCCGAGGAGAAGATCAAGTCATACTGGTATATCTTGACTCCAGATGGGGAGATGATTCCAGTCGATGAATACGATTTTAGGGGACGGAGGGGGCTCGAGCTATTAACAAGGTATGAGATAGCGAAGTCTAGGGCGGTCTTAGAGCAGCCCCCGCACGTGGCGTTGATGAGGAGGCTTAAGATAGCGGACTACGAGCCTGGAAGCGATCCGGGGAATATGAGGTGGCTTGCTAAGGGTAGGCTGATCAAGAGCCTCTTGGAGGAGTTTGTCACCCAAAAGGTCATCGAGTATGGTGGGATAGAGGTCGAGACGCCGATCATGTATGATATGAGCCACCCAAGCCTCGAAAGATATCTACATAGATTCCCAGCCAGACAATATGTGATCAGATCGGATCGCAAGAGATATTTCCTCAGGTTCGCCGCATGCTTCGGACAGTTCTTAATCGCCAAAGACATGCAACTATCCTATAGGCATCTCCCATTCTGGCTCTACGAGCTCACAAGATATAGTTTTAGGAGGGAGAAGAGCGGGGAGCTGGCTGGGCTGAGGAGGCTTAGAGCTTTCACGATGCCCGATGCACACGCATTCTGCAGAGATTTGGAGCAGGCGAAGTCTGAGATGAGGAGGAGGCTTAAGCTGTGCATGGAGGTGATGGAGGGCGTTGGATTGGCGAAAGAAGATCTTGAGATGGCGATACGATTCACTAGAGACTTCTATCAGGAGAATAAGGAGTTCATCTTCGAACTCGTCAAGGAATTCGGCAAACCAGCTCTCGCCGAGATGTGGGATGAGAGATTCTTCTACTTCATCCTGAAGTGGGAGTTCAACTTCATAGATGCGCAGGAGAAGGCCGCAGCACTCTCAACCGATCAGATAGATGTAGAGAACGCGAGACATTATGGAATAACCTACGTCGACGAGGATGGGAGCGAGAAGTATCCGATAATCCTCCACTGCTCCCCAAGCGGGGCCATCGAGAGGATAATCTACGCCCTCCTCGAGAAGGCATATATGAGGACTCAGAAGGGTGAGAAGCCCATGCTCCCAACCTGGCTCTCGCCGACTCAGGTCAGGATAATCCCCGTGAGTGAAAAATATCTAAGCGACTGCATCGAGCTGATGAGATACTTGGAGAGGAATAGGATTCGGGTTGATGTCGATGATAGGGAGGAGAGCGTTGAGAAGAGGATAATGGAGGCTGAGACCGAGTGGATACCATACATAGTCGTCTTCGGGAGGAGGGAGAAGGAGTCTGGAAAACTGAGCGTGAGGATTAGAGCCGATGGAAGGGTCGTTAAGATGGAGGCCGAGGAACTCGTTAAGAGGATTTGCGAGGAGGTTAAGGGTAAGCCCTTCAAACCCCTACCCCTGCCAAAGCTCCTATCGAGGCGGCCTATCTTCTCCTAGCAGGCAACATCTATTTTACAGTCTAAGCCGATTTATAGATATGGACGGAGGAGTGGATGTCGGTTTCCTCTTCTGGCTCTTCCTGATCCTAGCGATCTTCCTATGGCCTCAATACAAGATGAAGGCCCTCCAAGGCGCTAGGCTGAGCTTGATCAGGAGGCTTGAGAGGAGGATCAAGGGAAGGGTTGTGACGATGATCCATAGGCAGGAGAGGATAGGATTATTCGGGATACCATTCTACAAGTATATCGACATCGAGGACTCCGAGCAGGTCTTGAGGGCGATCAGGATGACTCCTCCAGAGATGCCCCTAGCAATAGTGATCCATACCCCTGGAGGATTGGTCTTAGCCGCCGCCCAAATAGCCCTGGCCTTAAAGGATCATAAGGCCAAGACGATAGCGATAATCCCACACTACGCGATGAGCGGTGGAACCCTGATAGCTTTGGCGGCGGATGAGATC
>Ga0190363_1000957_pt1 | contig 17289 bp, 20 predicted proteins | sample 48721867_MG_FD_161272 | JGI IMG/M metagenome (GOLD analysis project Ga0190363, IMG submission 161272) | Hydrothermal vent microbial mat bacterial communities from Southern Trench, Guaymas Basin, Mexico - 4872-18-6-7_MG | ecosystem: Environmental > Aquatic > Marine > Hydrothermal vents >... | reverse complement strand
AAATCTTATATTCTGAATACCCAAACCAGAAAATTCAAATTTGCGTCTGGAGCCTAATTCTAATAAAGATAGCTTTTCAAAGAAAATATCTTGAAAAACTTTAAGCGAATGAAAAAATTGAACTCTTCCCTGAAGCTCAAGGATCCAATTAGCTTGCGTTAGAAGACCGCTCATCACTTGCTGTCTATCTGTTATCTTGGTGAGAGCGAGAGCTCTTGATAGAGAGATTTGTGCAGCGAGCTGCTGGATGCTGGGAATGAATGTCCGCTGAAACTCTAATAATGAGATATATTTCCAGTAACTATGGGATATTTTTCGGAAGAAGAGGGGAGCCAGAATCCCTTCGCTAAACTCTAATAAAGCTGAGTGGTCTAATAGACTTCTTAATGGAATATCAAAGCGGAGTTGCCGTGTTAATAAGCCAGCTACACCTGCAGGAAGAATATAATCGTATTCTAATAATCGAATGAGCTGAGTGTATGCCGATAAGTATCCTGATTGGGAAATCATCTGAGAAGTTTCAGAAATATGAGATACTCCTAAATCCAGCGTCGCAAGAAAATATGGATATATCACTTCAGGAATTCCCCCAAGACGCAATGCTATAGGCGTAAGCCAATTAAAGTGGAAAGATTTAAAAGCTTTCGGAAAATTACTGAATTTTAATAAGAATGCATGCGAAATTAAACTGAGATAATCTTCCTTGAAGCTAAGCACGGTGAGGAAACTCCAAGACGAAGTAGGCGCTCCCGCAATAATAAACGGAATAGCTGAGGAGATGATTCGCTGATAGGCTGTTAAAGTTTCGTAATTTAAAATTATCCTTGCTAAATTTTTACTATTAAACAGCCAAGGTGTTCTTAATAAAAAATTAGACGAGAGACACCTCTGCGCTAGGTAAGTCTTTATAATACTCCTTAGCAAATCTATCTTGGAAAGCGATACATCGCTATAAGATGAAAACCATGATGGCGCAGCTAATATCTTTGTTAAATTTCTATCTTTAGCTCGTGCTTTCCGTGCGGCTGCCAAAAAGCTATATATCATTCGTGCGAGAATATATGATAAAGATAGCTTGATTAACACGCTGAGCGGCACGCCGCCTTCGCTTCTAGCTGAAAAAACAGAATGCAGCTTATATACCAGCGCAATGCTTTCTTTAAAATCGAGGACAGCAATCGAGTGAGCTATTAAATCGAATGTTGTTCCATCAAGCGAAGAAAAAATAGGCGAGCAGCGAGATTGCAGCTCAAATATTTTTTGGACAGCGTCCTCCGCCATAAAGATTCCATTGCGAGAGAACGACAATAGCGCTCTTGCCCATTCTGGATAATAGGTAAGATAAAGAGAATAAAACAAGCAGCCTAATGGCTTTTCCAATTTAAACATCAAGGAGCTATCAGTTGCAAGAGCAAGCGGAACAGCGGCCTCTAACTTCGGCTTTAATAAAATATTTAAAAGAGAAGGCGGTAATCGAGTTTGATAATCAAATAGCGGCTGGATAATATGCTCTGCAGTCATGGAAACTCATTTAGTTTTAATCTTAATATAAAAGTTTGTGGATACAGTGAAGTATTACGAATACGAAGCGGAGAGCGAAATACGCCTCGGAAATACATTTGTCTAGCACACTCATCTTTGAATAGGCCGATTTCATAAATATCAAAAGCGATGTCCTGTGTAAAATTTAACCGATAATAAATTGTATTTCCGTCTGATTTTGGGGACACCTCACAATAAAACTGGTCTTCACCGAGAAGACAAGTCTGATTAGGATTAGCGGGAGTGTTGGAAGAACCGAAGCCTATTCCCTTTATTAGAACAGGCTTGGTTGCCGTAATGGATGCGGCCCAATTCGTGAATGCGTAAGATTGAAACATCGCTTTAGAGCTAACTCGAAATTAGCTTCTGCTTCTATCACTTGAGAGAGAGATTCAATATCAATATCCGAGAGAGCATGCAATAAAATAGATAAAGCCTTCGGTATCTTTGGTCTAGCTGTTTCTGCGCTGTTCAGGACGGCTATTCGAGTTCCATCTTTCCTAATTATTTCACCAAATGCAGAGACACCAAGACCGCAAGACTGCATAGTTTATGCCTGTGTCGGAGATACCTGCAATATCAGACTAAAGGATGAATCTGCATCAAGATAAATCGTATCAAAAGTGCATCGCAGCAAGCAATTAACAGTCCCATTCGTAGCGTTCTGCGCCACCGCAGCTTCGCTGATTTCATTTGATGGCAAGTCATTATAGACCCAGGTAGAGTTCCACTGCGCTATATACGAATTATTTGCATTCTGGAAATATGACTGGTTGCCATCCTTAAAATTTGTCTCCGAACCAAGAAGATGCTCATCCGTCTCAGCCGCTGCGGTTGTATCGTTGCCGACTCCTATCGCAGCATAAGCATATCCGCCTAAGCCCGTCAGTAGTTTTGTTATATTCTCTTTGCCTGTATTTAAAATTTTTATGCTCTGGAGAGCCATAATCTCTCACCTAATTTTAATAAAAATATCATTCTTTGGTGGTGAATTCGATGGTATATTTATACCAAATATCCCATCCTTTGTGTTTCCAAACATTCCAAGAAAATCCAGTAATTATAGACCACCCATAAGATTGACCTCCAATGTATAAACAATGCTCCTCATCCAAATGACTGCGAATTGTATTAATGTCGGAGAGACCATCCGAAACACCTTCAACCCGTATTCTGCGATGGACTTTATCTGATTTCCAAAGATAGACTGAGCCATCTAGCAGCATGATAGGCGCATTTACTAAAACCTCCTCTACAGCAAAATTTATTATATTATTCAACTCAACCGAGCCCCACTCTAATACTGTCATTTCCTAATCTTTCAATATATTAGAGCACTTTTCTACTGATTCCCGAACACTATCATTTCTATCTATTAAATGAAGAGGTAGCCAAGGAAGAAGACATCGTCCATCCATGTATTCCTTTAAATTCCACTTATGGAAGAAATACATCCAGCTCTTTGCCATCTTTGTGTCAGAAAATCTATGGGCATGGTAATCTTTCTTATTCCAATCATGAAGATGATATAAAAATACATTTCCGCACACTGCAAAAAACCAATCTGACGGCCAGGCTTGCATTGCCATATCCTCATGCTCGCCTTCTATTATGTAATGTTCATCCCACTTAAATTCGTCAAAGAATTTACGAGACCAGAATCCTTGATTAGGCACAAAATCAAATGGATAATAGAACACAAAAGCATTTATGGAAGTAACTCGCTTCGGCCAGCGAACAGTTTTCGCAAGAGATTTTCCATTTTTTATGCTTATATCCCAAGCATCAATTTGGAGAACACCTCCATAGAACCATCCGAAGGTAGCGGCTGCCAGCTTCTTTGAAGTTGTCATGACGGGTAAAGCGCTCCAAATGCTTGGAATTACTATAATATCATCATCCACCATTAAGAAATAAGGTTCAGAAATCATCTCGATTAGGCGGTTTCTACAAGCTGCAAGACCATAATCAAATGGAAAGCGATAAATTTCTGCATCTATAATCTGATTTGCTTCAAAGACTATTTTCTTGTGTGGCTCCCAGTATTCAGACGGCCCATCAAAAGCAACAAGAACCTCCTCTGTGCCCGCTGCTATTAAAGCAGTTATACACTGCGCAAACACTTCGGGTCTCATGAAAGTTTTAACTATTGCAACCCGCTTCATTTCAACCTCCAGGCGACATACAATATTTACAAGGAATTTCGCCTTTTTCAAAACCCAACTGCTTTAAAATGTATAATTTTCGCTTTTCTCCTTCCCAAATCTCTGCTAATGATTGTTTGAATAAATTACCCCATATCTGATTGAGTTCGTAGTTCATACAACAAGAAATCACTCTTCCATCAGAGAGGACATGAAGCCATTCATACGGACGGCAGCAGAAATGTGGGTTAAAAATATTTATATCTCGATATATCTGGAGTTTATTAGACCATTGCACGAGGCCCGCTCTGTCGTGAAAGGTGTTAAAGTATGCATGAACAGATTTAAAACGCTTCATATCCGCTTTCTTGATTAGCTCATATACGAAATTTATAAATTGCTCCCGTGAGAAAAGCTTAATCCTTCCGTCTCTTGAGCCTCCAAATCCGACTATTCGTATTTCAGGAATTTTGCCATCCGCTAATTTCAAAAATTCTATTGTCCGATTTAATATCCGCTTGAAGTTCCTGTTCGCCAACCGCCTATAAGTTTCTTCATTAATGCCAAGTAAAGAAATAATAAATCTCACATTTTTATGTTCCGAGAGAGTATCTATGAGCTCTTTATAATATTCTGTATTTCTTGCACTCATCGCAGTGGAAATTTCGAGCAAAGTGTCAGGAAAAAATTCATGAATAATCAGAATTCGCTCTATGAGATATTTATCGTATATCGGATCGGACATTAAATAAGGACAGAATAGAAGTGGATTCTTAACATAATCGTATATTTTCTCAAGAACCAAACGGAATTGTGAGATTGACATTGTTTGTTTCAGTCGAGCGACGGGAGATTGGGAGTATGGACAGATTTTACATTTACCATCGCAAAGAGAAGAAGCCTGAACTTGAATATATTTTATATTATTTTCTTTCAGCATTTTATAATTTAAGTTTTAATAAACAACAGCCAATGGAACGGTTCGAAGTATGTAATGAGAGTTTTCGAGAAATGAGTGCCCCCAAAGTCCGTCTTCACCAAGAAGCTCCCCGTGGTCTGCAGTTATTATAAACGGTTTCGGTAGCTCTGAATAACACTGAAATATCGCAGCAAGAGCGTATCGCAAATTCTCAGTATAGTATCTACGGGACTGCTCTGCGCCAACTCGTTGATAGATCCTCCCCTCAATGCCGACCGGCCCAAAGTTGCGCCCATCCGCATTCAATCGCATGGAGAAATCAAGCTCTTTCATAAGATTCTTATAAACTTTTCTTCCCTCTTTCCCTTGCCAAGGAACATGTGGAGGGATGAGATGAAGATAAATTTTATCTTCCGTCTTTAGCAACTCAACACACTCCTTCAAGTTATCCATCGGATCAACAGACTTCGTGTGAATCACTCGCTTCCATTTGTGTTCTTGCTTATGATAAAAAGGTGTGGGATTCGCAGTGAGCAATACAAAGTCCTCTACATTCGTTATATTCTTATAGAATGTGGGCGTGTTGTGCGAGCCAGAATACACTGGAAATAAAATGAAGTTTCTTGTATATTTTGGTAATTCGTTTTTTAATGCATCATATCTGCATGCATCTAATAAAATAATGAGGTGCTTGCTCACTCTAAATCACTCCCTCGATTTCAAGCTCATGTTTTGCATCTAGTAACATCTGAATAATCTTGGCTCTGTCCTCCTTGGTTAATATAGGAATACGCAAGCGTAATAGATTATCCACTTCTGCAACATCTATTTCGCCATCCATGAACCAATCGAAGAGATCATCAAAGAAAGCTCGCAGCTCACGCTCTCTTCTAGCCCAAATCAAATCCGCCTTTCTAAGAACTTCCTCCCGCTGCCTACGCCCTCTTACCGAATACATTATGCACAATAGATTTTAATTCATTTTTAAATAGCTGAAGAGCTAGCAGGCTGAGAGCATATACAGCAATTCCGTGAGATGTGAATAAAGCTAATGCAGTAATAATCCCTAATAAAATTAAGCCGAGAGAGCTATCCTCAATTTCTATCCCCTCAGCATTCATGCCGCTTCACCTAAGTCAATTTCATCAAACAAATAAGATGAAATTAAATGCCTGTAGCTATCAAAGTGCGGCTTGGAAAGCAGATAATAAGTAAAAACACCAATCACAGCCTCAACGGGATTCTCTGGCGTGCCAGCGAATAAACTCTCAAAATATATTAGCAGTGTGTCAAGCTCTTCATCTTTAGCTCTCTCGGTCAATAGATATTTTGAAACGGTTGTAATTGCATGAAAGATAAGCTTCTCTGCTGATTTCGCCTCCTCCTTATTATATTTAGAAATGATTTCTTCAGCGAGAGCGGCTGCATCCTCGTCAAGATTTTTAAGGGTTTCAGGACACAGGGCGATTAGTTTGTCTAACGCATTAGCAGTTAAATAGGAACTTTCCATTTATTCACAATCCTCCTTTCGCTCTTTCCATTCAGGATAATCTTCCTTAGAAAAATATCTCAGTTTCTCCGCTTTAATTGGATAATACTCACCTTGATCGACATGGCACCAAGGGTTCATCGGACGAGAATCTCTCACGGCAAGCCACGCCCACCAAAGAGGCCTTGGCTTCTTAAATGCTTTTACAATAATTCTGCCATTTAGAAGTTTCTGATTGATTTTGGGTAAATCAGGAGAGGGATAATAGAAATACTCATGCAAATCCGGTCTTTGAATACCTGGTTGAGCGACCCCGATAGTTATAGTTACTAATACACCCCAACCACGCCATGTGGCGCCTACGTCCCCAGGCGCAAGCCATACATCGTGCTCATGCAAAGCGTATTTTTCTATCAACTTCGCATCCTTTTCCGTAATTAACATTTTGTCTCTACTTGCCTTCTCTATTTCGCCGCTCGGCTCCTCGGCACTTGGCTTCACTATAGTCAAGCATTTTGTTACGTTGCCTGTTTTGGGATCACGCTTACCGAGATTAAATCTAAAATATGATTCCATAGAGTCTTCAAGAAAAACCCATTCAACGAATTTGCTTAAGCCTTGAAATGCAATCCGAAAGTCTTGATGTAAAGAATGCCCAATTATTATTTCCTCAAAGCTCTTTTTACCTTTATCGTAAGCTTCCTTGTCTTCGGGTGATATTCCTCGAATGTGCATTTGGGAATTGTGGGAGAAAGAAAGCCTAGTCATAAAAGAGTGATCTTCCTCCACCTCAAGAGTAAAAGCATGAGTGCAGACACGACGATATTCGGAAGGTGGATATATGATTTTTTCTACTTTCGTTACTACTGAGATGACATCCTCGAATAAATGACCCTCATTAGCGAGAGTATTTAAAACAATATTTTCCACTTCCGCTGGATTATACTGCGGTGAGCGAGGAGTTAAAAGATTGGCGTCTATTCTTATTACAGACCATCCTAGCGCTCTTAATCGCTTATCTCTAGCCTCATCTTTCTCAGGATTATGATGCCTGCTTCCGTCGATCTCGAAATCAATCTTTAAATCTGGAATAGCAGCATCCGCCCAATACGTATGACCATCCTTTGTTTTTATAGGAAATTCAGGTTCATACCGAACATTTAGCTTATCAAGAATTTCATAAAATAATTTTTGCGGAAAGCTAATGCGTTGCTGAGCTAATTTTTTGTTAGCTTTAGCGCAGGCTAGTCTTGCTAACTCTCTATTTGCTTGAAATCCCATTCGTCCCTCTCGTATTCGTCGTTTTATAGACTCTTGAAGAGCTTCTCTATTGAAAAGAGCTCCCATTCGTTCGTGCTGGTGTTTTGTGGCACAAGAACGAGAACAATGTCGGATGTCTGAAAATTTCCAAGGTATAGGAATTGGCTTTCCGCAGTATTCGCACTTATAGAAAGTTTTGGAAATCAGCTGTTCGCCGGGCTTAATATCTTTGGCGAGCTTCCAGCCCGATGTAGTAAGAAATGGATGATTAGGCGTTACTCGTAAAGCAGTATTCCAATGTTTAGATTTGCCCCATTTCAAGTATATTTTTATCCATTCATGAATGCCCGAAAATTCATATTTTCCTATGACTTTCCGAAAACGGCCTTTGTGAGTTAAAACTTCATCTCCGATCTTTATATCTGTCCAGCGCTTCCATCCTGAACGGGTGTATATTAGTTCAAAAGGGCTCCCTAAACACCACGCTATCCTGCCTGGCTTAAAATCAGCATAATATTCAGGTGGTAAAGGACGACCTTTATATTTTTCTGCAAGCTTCTTCCACTCCTCCTTCGTGAGCTTCTTCGGTGCCTTGAATGAAAGAATATCTAATGGAATTTCAGCTTCTCGTCCATCCTCTAAAAATCTCACTCTGACTATGGACATCTCGCATCAAATTTCAAACTCAGCGGAAACTCCGCCATTTCCTTAAATCTCAATTCTGGTGAGGGATATAGAATATGGATTTTCCTTACGCCATTCATGGAACGGCGGGCTCTCCTTCCTTCGTTCAGAGATTTTGAAGGTCTATTGACAAGCAAAATAAAGCTCCCAAGACATATAATATTTGAGAGCACTCCTTTCAAATTCAGAACCTCGTAAAATCGCATATTCACTAAGCTCAAATCTAATCCTTCACTCCCAGAATTTCTACTGGACGCTCACCGAGAAAAGCGACAGGTGGTAGGAGTGATTCCTCAACTATATAATCAGCAGCATCTAAAAGGAAATTCTGAACACCCCGAGGCACCTTCATTTTCTTAGGTCTTGAGAACGGCATGAATTGAACAACTGGATATGCATAGACGGGAAGCCTCCATTTATATTTCTTGAACTCTTCCTCGGTAACTTTATGGAGCGGCTGAAGATTAAGGAATTCTGTTTTTGTATTGATTTTTATTGGCTTGCCCAGCATAGCATAGCCGTATGCTTTATCATGGTCAAAAATCAAGAATACCTCTCCACCTATATTGTATTTCCTATCCTTTAACACGAGAACTTTCTTACCCGCATAAATTAATTCAGCGTGGGGAGCTGGCAAATACAAACCTCTGCCTTTGAATTTCTTTTCTTTAATGCTTTCTTGATGCCATCTCATTAATTCCTCAATAGGCACTCGCTTCGGCTCAAGCAGAGAGAGCCTATTAAAGACATCAAGCGAATCAGAAACATTCTTTTCTGGAATAGGCTCCATGGCTCTATTAATGTATCCTCTGAAGAGAGGAGCTTCAGGATGAGCTTCATTTTCATACCTAATTACTTCCTCGCTAGCGACACGAAGGACATCTCCAACATCAAGCTTAATCTTTGTATTATCGGATTTGCCATAATAAATGAAGTATCTGACCTTAGCTTTCTTTTTCAGAAGATTACGGATGTTGGTAACGCCAGTGATTAGCTTTCCTTTTTCGTCTAGCGCTACTACCCATTTCTTAAGCTTCTTGTCATCAAGGAGCTTGGCGGCGTATTCAGGAGTTATGTCTATTCCGAGATAGTAATTAAATACAGAAGTTGTTCCTTTAACAGTATGTTTGCCGAGAACTACGAGATCACATTCTCTAAAAATTTTGGCCTTCCCCCAGGCCGGATTTTGCTGTCTTGCTCTTATATCTTCCTCCCATAATTTTATCATTACGCCTTCAGCGCCTTTGCGAATATATTTACCTCTGAACTTAACTGCCTTATCGTTCGTTATTAAATTCCAAGCTTTCTTTACATCCTTTACCGAATTACAAATATAAGCGAATCCGCCTGGTTCTAGTTTTTCCGACACTCTTTGGACAATTATATGAGCGGAAAGCGGAATTTCCTTTAAAATTCTCATCCGCTCCGCAAGCGACTTATGCTCAACCTCTTCGCCCTTGAAATACATAATATCAAACACAGCAGCATACACATAGTCAATAAAATTCTCCGCAGGCTCCTTAGTTCGTAAGACACTATTCGTTACAGTGCGATGCAGAACTTCAGGAAAATCCATAGTGATGAGCTCCGCATCACAGATTGTATTATCCGGCCAATAAGTTTCAATTTCCTTAATGATTCCGGGAACTCTATCGGTTACATCAGGAGAGCGCTCTTTCAAATCTTCAGGATCAACCCAAGCAAATCCTTTACCGTTAATCTTTCCTATTGTGAGCCTCAAGCCATCCCACTTGGGATCTACAAGGAGTGTTTTCTTATCCCAGCTAAGATGAGCTAAATCGCTCTCAATAATATCTATTTCAAAACGATATTTCGGCTTGACATTAGAATACCAGCCCGGTTTGAGTGATGATTTTGTTTTAATGATTGACTTGCGCTCCTTATCCCATTCTTTTGCTTCCTCAAGAGTTGCAGGCGGTTTAGTCCGCATATATCTCTCAGCCTCTTTATATAATTGCCAGAAACTTGACTTCGCAGCCTTATTAGGATCCCTCCCGTAATACTCCTTATATATTTTCTTATATTTGCCAAATGGAGGTATCCAAGGAAATTTGCATCTTGAACGAAGAGTATCTATTATTTTAGCAAAATACTTCTTAACATCCGTGAGAGTCCAATTGCCCCATTTCTTACCTTTCTTTAGACGAGGATATGCCGAATTTCCTAAGTAGCGAGCATCCGCAATCAGCTCCTTCCACCTGGTTTCTGCATGCTGAATATCGTAATCAACGCCCTCGCTTCTAAACTCTTCTAAATGCAATAATTTTCTAATAGAACGCTGAAGTGGGCAGCTGAGAGATTTGCCTTTTATAATCTCAAATGGTTGCCCGTCTCTCCCTATCTCAAACACCATGCCTCTCTTTGCCCAAATTATAGGAATATCAGGAAAAATTTGCTTAAGCTCTTTGAGAACAGTAGATTTATGAGCAACTAAATCTTTTCTGAAATTCGTGAGTGTAAGTGAAAGAATGCCTTTTTCTGGAGGCTGAAGGACACGCTTTATTTGCTCCTTAAAATCCTTAAAAGAAATTTTATGATTAGGCTTCTCATAAGAGCCTATACCAACTATTATGTGTTTGGGTGGATAGCCGAATGCTTTGATAAGCGCTTGTGAAATATAAGGCGGGAGCTCTGGGACAATACAAACTTTAAATTGAGGAAGCATCACGCCAGCTGCTGGCTGGCGGGGTGCCACTGGCGCTTTTAAAACATGTAAGCGTAAATCGCCTATTTTTATTGGCTTAGTAAAAGGAATTAAATGCTTACCAATTTCTTCATGCTTTAGCGCTTCGCAAATCGCACCTTCAGCGTATAAAGGAATTTTCCTATCAACATACCATTTCCATGCAATCCAATCATCCTTATCGTAATCACAAACTATTGCATGAGTTGCTTTCTCATAAGCCTTACAAGGAGATAGAACAATATGATTATCTCCATAATGAATTACTATTTGATTATGACCAGGCGCTTGAGCTTTAACATCAACGAATTCAATCTGGACGGTATCCATTTCGCATCATCCAGCCTTCTATCCTATCTATCTTTTCCGACAATGTTGCTTGCTCTCTAATAAGCTGCTCAATTGAAGCAATCCCATCCGTTTTTTTCTCTAATTTTTCAACTCGTCTATCAAGATTTTCCACTTTCGCAAGAATATGAGAAGTATGATTAGCTAATTCAAATAATTTCTTTAATATATAGACCAAGAAAGGAACGAGAATTCCAGCAAATGCCAATCCTACTTGAAGAGCTTCACACGACATTTTCTACACGCTGGTCTATCAACAAGTGCAGCTCCTGTTATTTTCATTCTCAATACTTTATTTAAATACTTGCCTCTTTCTTCCAAAGTTTCTAACTCTAATGAAATTCCATTAATGCCCTCACTCTTAATAAGCCTGAGCACTTTTTCTTTTTTCTGAGGCAGGATTTTAAGCTTTGCAAAAAGAGCTTTCTTATAGGGATTATACTTAAATTCACATAGATGACCTAAACACTCACGATGGTCATGAAAAAGGAACAGAGGCACGCAACCTTTAGGAACAGATTTCCTCAATACATCAGCGGGTATTTGAAATCCTCTATCGTAAGCAGTGGAATCCCAAATCGGAACATTAGCCTGCAATACCATTACTGGAATATCAAGATTTGATTTGCGGAAAGATTGGAGCTCAGCGAAAATAAAACCGTGAAAAATATATCGCTTGAGCATTTTATTTTCCAGTATAAGCAAGTGGCATTTGCCACTCCTTAATTCTAAATCTATATGGAGTATCCTGAAGAATTTGCGAATTTATAGCGTGTTCAAGAGTTCGCTGAAGATAAGCAATCGGGCCTGCAAAGAATACATTAGCTCTAATTCGTGCTGTGGCGTGTGTTACGCCCTTCTCAGCAGCGCCCATTATCTCAATTGGGGTTTGGGCTCCCAAGGAGATAAGAGATAGCATGAACGACAAGTAATCATCTATGTTTGGGACGCCCTTTATATCAATAGTATTTATATCGATTAAATCTGTCGTAACTATTTCATACTCGGGCTTTAAATCTCTAAACTGGCGAGCTATAGCTCTTCGCTCATCTTCGCTCGGATAATGTCCGAGTTCGTCAGCCTTGAGGATTATATGCAGACGAGGAAGATGTCTCTCAACCGCTGTTACTAAAGCACTCTCCAATTTTTCCTTCCGAAGAACAGCACCATACAGGGGCTTCAGCAAAGGCAAGCCGTAATTAGAATCCTCTCGCTGAAAGAACACAAGATTGAAAATTTTATCAGAGCCAAATATCTTTCCACTTTCTCTATGAATATATGAAAAACTTCCGTTCTCATTCTCAATATCTATATCAAGAGGATAGAGAGCCTCTAAGGAGTGAAATTGACCTGTCCGAGTGTAAATTATTTCACCAAATCCATTTCCAAAAATTAATGCATTTCTCACAAGTGAATGAATCGCCGGCCAAGAGCGAGAGAATGCTTGTTCAATAATTTCTTTATTATCTCCTTCGCCTTCTATTACAAATCCCGGCCCTGTCGTGAGGGTTGTCAAACCATTTATTAAACCAAAAACAGTTTCGTCAGTTAGATAGAGCTCCCAATATTTTTTTATTTCTGAATGACTGCGCTCCTTCTCTTTTATATCTATCGCATAAATAGAAGTTGTCGTGCTTTGCCACTTGCTTTCTTGCATTTGCCGCTTTCTAACTATCTTAATCATATCTGATCCACAAACCACTTAGAAGATTTGATTTCTATATCTTCATGCTTTAACTTTCTAATGGGTCGCCACACAGATGTGTCAGGCGGGCTTGCAGCTTGTCTTGAAGCGAAGGAAAGAGCAAGCATGAGCGCATCAACTAAATCATCATGCAGGGATTTTGTATAGGGCCCGAAGCTCGTTCTATCCTCATTCATATAAACATATCCGCTTAACTGGTCAGCAAGCTTAGGAAATTTCCTTGGGTTGAATTTTACTTTCTGACGGAGAAACATCAGCTGAGCATTTTTTACCAAATTAATCTTTTCTTTCCCTGAAATATAAACACTCTCAATTGGATAGCCCCGTAACTCATTAGCTATCACATCCCCAGGCCCGCCTCTATCCAATATTATCTTAATAGGCTGATATTTTTCAATGAGCTCAATTATTCTTGCAATTTGAGCATCCCAATCTCCTCTAAAAGTTTCAACATAAACAACTGCTTCATTACGCAAATCATATAGGACGACCGCTGTCTCATCTATTTTCCTTGCTAAATCTAAGCCCATCACTAATTCATTAGAGCGCTGGATTTCATAATCAATCATATTAGCAAGGAGCATCTCCTCATCAAATACTCTGTCAGTAACCGTTCTAAAGCGAGCCTCATATAGAAGCTGAAACATTTCGGGTGGGAGAGTTTCTCTTGCTCTCTCAATCACACTTCTTGGAATCCACCAGCACTCCTGAAGAGTAGGAGAAATTCGTATAGAGTCCACTTGAGACCAGAGCTGATAAAAAACATCTGAAGAGACGAACGGTGTTGAAGCCATTACTTCTATCACATTCTTTGATTTGCCCATTTGATAAAACAAGCCCCAATACGCTCGTGAGCGAATTCTACCTATTTCGTCAATCAGTAAATAGTTAGGATGATAGCCCGTTCTTGTCTCTTCGCTTTGAGCGATTGCAAGCAATCGTGTGTTGAGAGGCTCCTGAAGCCAGATTTCTTCCTTACTAAAAGTGCTTTCTGGACCCAAATATACTTTATAGGGCGAATTCTTAATCCAATTTCTTACACGAAGGATATGCTCCTTAGCTACATTGAGAGAAATTGAGCCTATCACACCAAAAGAGTTCCTGAAATGAGTTAATTCTAATAAAGCTATCATATCAAGGAGATAAGATTTGCCAGCACCAGTTGCGACCTTGACTAACAATCGCCTTCTGCTTTCATAGCCCAATCGCATCTTGAGATAAGCCGCAATAGCATCATACTGAAAACCTCTCGGCTCCAATCCGAATGTATGAAAGATTTCCCATATATTAAGATTAAGTTTTGAAGCATGGAGCTTGCAGAAAATCTTATCTCTGCGAATTTCCCTACCGCAAACAGGACACTGCCTTATACTACTCTCGCTCACTAATCTCATAGTTCGGGAGTGTATTTCTAAACACTTTCATTCGCTCCTGATGGAGAGCTTGAATTTGAACATCAATTTCTTCTAACGAAACTTTATCAAGACTTGCCAAGCGAGACAATGTTGAAGTGAGATTATCTATGACTTTGGATTTATTTATAAGGCTTTTTTCTTTTCGGAGCTCATCAAGCATTTCTTCAAGAATTACTGTAATCTCCTTGAGATGTCTATCAAGCTCAGAACGGATTTTGAATTCTGAAGTGAAAACTTCCGCTATTCTTTTCTCTCCCTTGATGACCTTGTCAAGAACGCCCAAATCGTCAAGTTCCGTAAGTATTCTAACGCAAGCAGCGAGTAAATCCACACGAGAACGACCGTATCTATGAACATACTCATCAAATTTTTCAATCACCGCTTTGCTTTGTGGCGAAGCGGCCCCTATTGGATAGGTTTTATACCGTGGCTCTTTTAATTTCTTCCCAGTAGATTTTGTAGCCATTCCTATTGAAATCTAACGATTTTGCTCTTTCGTGGCAAATATCAGGATTAAATTTCTTTTTTATGAATTGCTTGAAAATGCTCTTCACAACTCGGTAAAAATCTTGTTGAGGCGGAATAAGCATTCCAGTATGCCTATTAATGATTTCCTGAGCTCCTCCAATTCCTGTTGCTAGGACTGGCTTTCCGAAAATAAGAGACTCTGTCATTTGTAATCCAAATGGCTCCGGCCAAATATGTGGAGCTATTAAAGCGCCTGCTTCCTGTAAATATTTTATTTTCTCCTTCCAATTAACATTAAAATGAACCTCAAGATTTTCCAGTTCTTCAGAGGCTTCAAGGCACGCTTGTCCAACATGGGGCTCTTGAGTGAAAAGAACATCACCCACCATTACAAAACGATAAGCAGGGAAATCTCTCGCCAATTGAACTACAAATTGCGGACCTTTCACGGTTGAAAAGCGAGCAAGGAAAAGAATTGTTTTTCTATCGCCTTCGCTCAGGGAGTAATCTTCATACAGCCTTGCTACAAAAGGATATGCATACCTAAATCGGTGAATTCCCTTAGGGTCTTTCCGACGCAAAGCAGACATAATATGCTTAGAGACTGCAATCACAGTGAATGAAACATCATGAGGAAAGCTTTCTATTGCTGGCTGGAAATCCCATGAAAATAAACACGGAGGACATTCTTGTTTTTGTCTATAAGCCAAACATTTCAAATAATGGAAATACTTAAAATGTGTATCGTCAATCACAAAATCACAAGTATCCAAAATCTCTAAATTATCAAGAACTTGCTTTTTCTCTAAATCATAGGGCGAAGCGCCCACGCTGGGATTCCAGGTGGAATGATTAGACACTACCTCTATACCCTTTAACTTTGAGCCTTCAGGAGCAAACATGATTACCTCATGACCGTCATCACGCAAACGCAAAGCTAGCTCCCGAGTTCGTATTTCTAATCCTCCATACAATCTGTGCGATGCATCAGTGATTTTAAAAAACGGAGGAAACAAAATACCAATTCTCATACCCACTCAACTCCCGCAAGTTTCCCAGGTTTAATTCCTACAGTTGCCAAATGAAGAACTTCTATGTCATCACAAAAGACGGGTCTGAAACCAGCATGATGGCATTTCAGAGCGAAAAAAAAGTCTTCTGATATAAGCCAATAATCATCGCCTTCACCTGAAATAGTAAATTTGAAATACGGCTCTTCTAACTTCTCAAATACTTCTCTTTTCACAAGAACACAACCAAGCCCAAACAACATGGGATCAATGTCTTTCAATTCTCTTCTTTCACCTGGTCTAACCTCAACTTTCTCATCACGCCTGAACGGGACTTGCGAATGATGATAGCAGTGATATGATGCTTCCATTTTGCCTTTCTCTGCGTATTTTGCCACAACAACAGGAGCATCAACAGCGAGCATTTTCGGCAAAGTGTCTGGCGGCATCACAATATCCGAATCAAGCATAAGAAGATGAGTGCAATCAGATTTTAAGAAAGCATGAGCGATCTCTTCTCTCGCTTGTGAAATCTCAAATTGGCGAGAAATTGTCAGTGGTATGCTAGGAAACTGCCTCATAGCCTGAAGAATGGAAGAAATCACAGCGATATGCAGATATGGAAACGAAGGATGCAACGGAACGCCAATCATCGGCTTAGCACCTCTATTCGGCTCCAACTCCCAAGCGAGCATCTTCACCTCAATAATTTTGATAATTTAATAGAAATTTCAGCTCGCCTCAAAAGAGCGGTTCCAGCAGAAGTATCCTCCAAGCCAACAGAAGCAATTTCATATCCTTTCCCAACAAAATAATTTATTACATCTGCTACCTCTTCATCGGGCTGGGCGTCTTGACTTAGCGGAAGCTTTTTATAAAGAATTATTGTGGCGGTGAATTCATAAGAGCCACCAAGATTTAGAGCGCTCGGAGTTGCAGAAATCGCGGACACAAAATAGGCAAGCGCTGGAAATCTCGGAATTAAATCTGGCTCGGTATCATGCGAAATCAAATAATATTGCTTGCTGTCTGCATAGGATTTTACGTCCGCTCGGATAGTTTCTAAAACATCTAAAATCTCCTCCCCTAAAGTCATAATCTTTCTCCTTGATATTTACAAATAATAGAGACGCTTTCTAGTCATTCGCTCGTTATCTTCTCCCTCCCCTCCTCCCTCCCAGCTAGAGGCGGAATAATACCTGATTATATATTTCTATTTAGATTTCTCCTCATTTCTGCACTTCTATATAGATTATGTATTTCTTCGTATCTGGCATATAGGATTTCATAGGATATTGAGGATGCATATAGGATAAGTGGATAAGCGTAGGCATATTGAGAAGGATAAAGATTTATGAGCTCAAGCGTAGGATTATGGATTTCTATATAGGAAGGATTCAGGGAGGGAAGAGAAAGATATGCTATACTAAATCGTGTTTTAGTATAGCAAGATGATGAATGCTTTCTTTATATTTCTATATATTCTATTGCGGATGTCAAGCGAGCTCTAAAGGCTTTATGGAAGAGAATGGACATCTATATAGGATTTATAGATTGCAAGCATTTATGGATTTTTATATAGAGCTGCGCGGATGTCAAAA
>Ga0190363_1000956_pt1 | contig 17293 bp, 27 predicted proteins | sample 48721867_MG_FD_161272 | JGI IMG/M metagenome (GOLD analysis project Ga0190363, IMG submission 161272) | Hydrothermal vent microbial mat bacterial communities from Southern Trench, Guaymas Basin, Mexico - 4872-18-6-7_MG | ecosystem: Environmental > Aquatic > Marine > Hydrothermal vents >... | reverse complement strand
TATAAATTTCGAAATAGTAAGCAGTTTACATTCGGAGAACATACCTCCCATTAATTGAAGTCCAACTGGCAAATTACCAACGAACCCGGCAGGTAGTGAAATTGCTGGCAAGCCACCCAAATTTGCTGGTACGGTGTTCACATCCATAGCGTAGAGCTTTAGTGGGTCAGCAATACGTTCACCTAACTTTGGTGGAAGTATGGGCATTGTCGGAGACGCAATTACGTCGAAGTTCTTCAGAACCTTGAGGAGCTTGTCTCTTATTATTCTCCTCACTTTTGATGCCCTCAGATAGTATTCATCATAGTAGCCAGCACTCAAGACGAAAGAACCAACAAGAATTCTTCGCTTGACTTCGGGCCCGAAAGCCTCAGTCCTGACGTCAGAGAAGACATCATACCATGATCTACCCTCAACTGGGGTATGATAGCCATATCTCAGACCATCAAACCTGGCAAGATTTGAGCTTGCCTCGGCTGTAGCAATAATGTAGTACGTAGGTAGCGCGTACTTTAATTCAGGTATGGCTACTTCCTCTACATGAAAATCGTTTGCTTCAAGCTTACTAAGTACAGAATTAAAGACCGCCCTAACAGGTGGCTCTATACCCTCAGAAGTCATTTCTCTGACAACAGCTACCTTAACTCTATTCTCTACTTCCTTCTCCACACACTTGCTGTAAGATATTTCGCGCGAGCATTCCTTAACTGAGGTCGAGTCGCGCGGGTCAAAACCGGAAATAACATCGAGTAATAAGGCAACATCACTTACAGACCTACCTATAGGGCCTATCTGTTCTAAGCTATTAGCATATGCTATTAGTCCGTACCTGCTGACTAATCCATAAGAAGGCTTCAAACCCACTGTCGCCGTATATGCTGCAGGTGCACGTATTGAACCACCGGTGTCGGATCCTAGAGACGCTGTCGCCTCTAGGGCAGCGATAGCAGCTGCACTACCTCCTGATGAGCCGCCCGGAACTCTGCTAGTATCCCATGGATTTCTAGTCGGGTAGAATGCACTGTTTTCTGTTGTTGATCCCATAGCGAATTCGTCCATGTTGGTCTTACCTATTACTATAGCATCCTCACCTAGCAGCTTCTCAACTACTGTGGCACTGTATGGTGGTATGAAGTCGTAGAGCATCTTAGAAGCACAAGTGGTTCTTATTCCTTTGGTGACTATATTATCTTTAACAGCTATTAGGCAGCCTGCAAGCACTCCTGCCTTCCCGCTTTTAATCTTAGATATGATTGCCTCAGCCTCCTTAAGCACCTCCTCCTTTGATTTCAATGTTATGTATGCCTTTACTTCTGGTTCAATCCTACTTATTACTTCATATGTTTTTTCAATATATTCTAAGAGGAATGTAGGATCTTCGTGGACAGCTCTCTTAAGTTCTGCTATGGTTAGAGGTAACTTCATTAGAAACTACCTCATAGGGTTCTCGGTCCCTTAACATAGGTATCAACCTTTTCCTTTACATTCAATAGTGCATCCTCCACCTTGAGGCATTCTATAGGCACATCATCACGAGCGACATAACCACTTACAGGATTCATAAACAACGGCTCTACACCTTCGACGTTGACCTCACGCAATTGATTAAAGAACTCTATTATTCTTAGGAAATCCTTAACTACATTCTCTTCACTCTCTACATCAACTCTAATCAACGAGAGTCTGCTTGCCTTTCTAAGCCATGACTTTAGATCTAATTTTCCGTCCATATCCTGCTACCAGCATTAATTATATTGCTAAAGTTAAGTTTTTCTGGGGTTCATGCTGGTAATAGCGGTTATTAGCTCCGTATTTGCAGGTATTAACAGCCCTAGTCTTGGTGAGGACGTATGTTTAAACTCGACTACATAATTAGTAATCTAGGAGACCTCATAGAGCGCGAGGAGATGCTTGCAGCATTCTCTGAGGCTGATGTTGAGGGCCTCAATTACGTGATATTTAGTTTCAAAGTCCTAGGGCTTAAGTACATCCAAGGATTAAACATAATAACACATTACTTGCCAGGGCAGGAGCTCATCCTCTGGGTTAGATTTGAGGTATTGATTTCGAGTAGACTTCCAGCACGTGACTTTATGACGCGAACATATGGTGAACTCCTAAAGTTAAGATCTGAGGTAATTGTTAAGCAGGATGGTATTTCAGTTGTAAAGAAAGCTAAGTCTGATGTTAGAGGTGAGCTTGTGAAATTGCTACGCGAAGTAGCTAAGATAGTAGAAAGTACTGATTTATCTGAGGAAGAACTGAAAGAGAAGCTGATATTTCATAAGTATGTGGTGCTGCAGTATGGGTAAGTTGTACTTAGTGGGTTTAGGCTTCTCACCTGATTTGATGACTTTGCGGGCACTGAATGTGGTTAAAAGCGTTAAGAGGGTGTTTATTGATAAGTATACGGGAATACTGCTAGATAATGGAGAGAAGATAAGAGAGATCATAGGCAAGGATGTCATACCTTTATCAAGGAGAGATCTTGAGGAGAGGTCTTTTGAAGTAATTATACGGGAGCTTGAGAAAGGCGATGTTGCACTTTTAGTTCCTGGGGATCCGCTAGTTGCGACAACTCATATCGCATTACTTGTTGAAGTAAGTAAGTATGGATTTGACTTTGAGGTAATCCCTGGTATTAGCATAGTGCCAACAGCACTAACTATGTCTGGCTTAATGGTGTATAAGATAGGTAAAGTAGTCACCATAACCTATCCCCGCAACGGTATACTCTATGAGTACCCGTATGATGTCATTAAGGACAATGACGCGAGAAACCTCCACACTATCCTACTCTTAGAATTAGACGCAGAGAAAGGCGTAGCTATGAAGGTTAGTGAAGCAATTGACATATTATTCGAGGTAGAGTCTAAACGAGGGGAGGGCGTGATAAGACCTGAGCGGCTAGGCATAGGCATCGCGTCCTTAGGCTCTACAAAGGCAAGGATATGTCCAATGACCCTTAAGGAACTTAAAGAATGTGACATCGGTGATGTCCCTCACACCTTAATACTTACCTCACCCAAACTTCATTTTATGGAGGAAGAGGCGCTTAAGGTGGTACGTGATGTGTTCTGCAGAGGAGTGTGTAAGTAAAGAAGAGTTAGCTGCTAGGGTTAAGACGTACATTGACATGGTTGAAAAAGCCCTAGCAGAGGCTAAGCAAACCTTTAGGGGTTCTGATAAGGAGAAGGAGCTGCTCAAGTTGACTGAGCTCTATCTAAGTGACTCTAAATACTATTTCGGTGTAGGTGACTTTGTGACAGCGCTTGCCTGCATCTCGTATGCTGAGGGGCTTCTTGACTCCCTCAGAATGCTCGGTTATACGAGCTTTGAGTGGAGAAGAAGTAAGCCTAAGAAAGTACTTGTTGGTGGCACTTTCGATTTAGTACACCCAGGGCATATCTACTACCTAAGAGAATCCTCAAAGTACGGGTTAGTTTATGCTGTTGTTGCCAGAGATAATAATGTGCTAAAAATTAAGGGCAGGAAGCCCATCCTAGATCAAGCCTCTAGATTAAAGATAATTGAGTCAATAAAGTACGTCTACAAGGCAATACTTGGAGATGAGTTCAGCATCTACAAACCTGTTGAGATTATTAAGCCAGATATAATAGTTCTTGGTCCTGACCAGCCAGTGAGTGAGGAGAGCCTCATCAAAGAGTTAGAAAGACGTAATATACACTGCGAAGTACTCAGATTATCTAAGCGTGTAGATGAGCCTATAGCGTCAACAACAAACATAATTAAGGAAGTGCTTAAGAGATACTGCACGGCATAGCAAAGCATGTACGGCATCTGCATTATCACTTATAGCTACGTTTGAAGAGAAATCAGTGAGTGAGGCTTTGTCGATGAGCGAGGGTGTAAGCTCTGAGAAATGATGAAATCAGTGAAGCTACGTGACTCTTCGCAGTCCAAAAGACTTACTAAATTAAGGCTTAGCCGAGATCAAGGACATTAAAATGTTAGTGGGCACCTTTCTTTCTGCCGCATCTGCGAGCAGCTATATGACCGACCTTCCTGCCTGGCGGTGCATTTCTCGATACCGTAGATGGGAATGATACGCTCTGGTGATGCCCTCCACCGTGCGGGTGTGAGACAGCGTTCATTGCCACACCTCTTACTCTCGGCCACTTCCTTGACTTTACTTTCCACTTGTAGTATGCAGCACCTGCCTTCAGTAGCGGCTTTTCTATTCTGCCTGCTCCAGCAGGTACACCAATAGTCGCTCTAGCATCGCTTAGGATGCTTTTTTGCTTACCGCTTGGTAGCAAGACAATAGTATACCTCCCTGACCTTCCAAGTATGATGGCATAGCTTCCAGCCTGTCTAGCTAGCTTGCCTCCGTCGCCAGGTCTTAACTCTATGTTGTAAACCTTTGTACCTTCAGGTATGTTCTTGAGCGGTAAAGTATTTCCTACAGCTATCGGCGCGTCAGGGCCTATGTAGACTTCTTGTCCTACGTACATTCCTTCTGCTGCAGGAATGTAGTAGTCGAAGCCGTTCTCGAGCTCAATGTGCGCTAGTGGAACCATCCTTCCTGGATCATGAACTAATTCAACTACATAACCCTTTAATGTTGTGTCTGTGGGTGGTGGGTAGTGCGCAGGAGCTACCCTAAGATGGCTTGGGCATCTAAAGGTTGATGTTCCCCTGCCCTGCCTCTGAACGAGTATCCTCTTGCCCATTCCTCCTCACCCATCGATATCATTACAGTATACCTAATCTAGTTGCTATGTCGGATGCCTTGTATTCTGGTTTTAAGCGCACATAAGCTTTTTTCTCGCCTTTAGGTGTTATCAGTGTCCGTACTTCAGCTACCTTAACGTCAAATAACTTTTCAACAGCTCTTTTTATATCATGCTTAGTTGCTTTAATATCAACTATGAATGTTAGTGTGTTGTGGTTCTCAATATATGTTAGAGCTTTCTCAGTTGCTACGACCCTCTTAATTACTTTAGATTCTTCCATCAAGGTGTGACCACCTCATACTTACTTTTGATCTTTTCGAGCGCATCAACAGTGATAACGGTTAGCCGACCAGGTACGCCACCAGGTGCGAGATGGAGAATGCTAAGAATATCGGGTACCACTACATCAACTCCTGGGAAGTTCCTGAACGATTTTAGTGCTGGTGCGTCAGTCCTTGATACTATAAGCAGAAGTGACTTAGGCGTTACGTAGCGCCTACCTCTCATCTTGCCTTTTCCAGCCCTTATGCGCGTCCGCTCGTATGCACGCATTATGTCCTCCCACAAGCCAAGTTTCTTGAGTACCTCCCTGGCCTCAGAAGCTCTTGATATATTTTCGATGTCATTAACTACAATAACAGGAAGGAACTTAGCTGAGAATACGTGACCTCTCTCCTTTACTAGCTCCGGAATCGATGTTGCGGCTAGCGCTGATAAGATCGCTCTAATTCTCTCTTTCTTGTTTATCAGCTCGTGTAACACTTTCTCGACTCTCGGAGGATGCGCTAATCTGCCGCCTCTCGTCATTGGAGCAAATACTGCTCTACCATTATCTAATCTTGGTACCCTAGCAAGCCCGTATCCGATGCCCCACGACTCTCCAGCACGTCTCTTGCCAGCTAGAGGGTCTCTACCCTTTGGCTGCAGTCTTGCAGTAAATGCTGAGTGGAAAGCTCTCCTAATTAAGTCTTTCCGCACAGGTAGGCTAAATAACTTAGGTAGGACTATCTCGCCTACTGCCTCACCTTCTAGATTGAGGATAGGGACCTTCTTTTCATCTAACCTAAATGGTACTACCACCTTAGCCACAGCCAACCACCTCAGATTTTACTCTCAAGACTTACATAGAGTATCTTAGGTGGCTCTTCAGGTACCCATGATGGCGGCCTCACAGGCCACCTTAGCACTAGAGGCCTCTTGGGCGGTCCCTGCACAGAGCCCTTAACCACTATGAAGTCTGATCTAACTATGCCGTAGTGTGGGAACCCGCCTGCTGGCGTAACACTATATCCGTCTGAACCTATCATTAATATTCTCTTATTTAGCTCTGTCCTCCTGTGGAAGCCCATCTGACCTGGCTGCGGCACAGGGCTGATGGCACCAATTGTTGGGCTTCTTGACCCTATACGTCTACTTCCTTTTCGGTGCTTATGCCACCTAGGTAGCTCCTTAACTCCAAACCTCTTAATAACGCCCTGGAAGCCTTTTCCTTTGGTAACACCGATCACGTCAATAAATTGACCGACAGAGAAAATGTCTGTAACCTTTATCTCTTTGCCAATCACATTAAGTGCGTAATTTAATTGAGACTCTGTAACTCCACCACCAACCTTAACTTCAATTATGTCTGGAACTTTTTTGCTTAATCCACCAGCTAGTTTGGGCTGTGATGCAAGAAGCAGTGACACTCTAACTATTTCGTTTTTGTGTGCTTCTAACTTCTCTAGAGCTTTTTTCCTATGCTCTTCACTAACAGACAGCGTCTTAACTCTCCTCCAAATCTCAAGTTCTTCAGGGAGGTCACCCCATACCTCAGTTAAGCACTTAAGACCTGAAGCAGTGGGAACGTAGAATCTCGCAGCTAGTGCGAGCATTGGGGGTGTCTCGATAACTGTTACTGGAACATGTATTTCTTGCCCATAAGTTCTAGTGCCAGGCCGATCGTCAATCATTATTACGTGAGTCATCCCAGCCTTATATCCTAGGAATGCCAGCGGCTTAGGCTCAGCAAAGTCTACCTCAGGCCAGCTCCTAATCCTAGGTACGAATTCTGAAGCCCTCTTCCTAGGCCTTACGCCGAGGCTACCTCTCCTTGGTGCTGAGTATTTCCTCCTTGCCATCTATTCCACACCACACTACCTATCAGAACCGTCTAATCACCTTAAAATCTTTCTTAAATACTTTAATGATTCCTGCAGCCACGGACTGCTAATCTCTCTTAGGACTTAAGTTTAAAAAGCTAAAGTCAGCCTTCGGCAGTTACATCATAGTGAGACTCAGCACTCGGCAAATACATCATTCAAAAATACTAGCTTTAAGGACTTAATAAGGTGACTTGAGCATTCTCTACATATCTGTAATGATGACCTGTAACCTATTACTTTTTTAATTCCGCTTACTTAATTCTACATTGCAGTAGAGGAGGTGGGATAATGGGTGGAAGACAGAGAACAACCTTGTTTATGGGTATAGGAGAGACAAGAGCTGAGCAGCAGACGCGTGAGCAGGAGAGGAAAGGTAAAGGTAAGAAGGGTAAGAAAAAGAAGTAAGTAGGTGAGGAGAAGTATTTTTAAGTGGCCACCACCGCGGAGGCATTATCCTTTCTCAGTGGTACTTCCTTCATCAAATCTAAGTATATACCCTACATTAAGAGAAAAGACGGAAATAGCGGGAGCAATAGCGAGAACTCTGGCCGTGTATAGAGTAGATAATATAGTGGTATTCAAGGACAGGAAATCAGCTCAAGAGGATTATGAGCTACTAAAGATAATTCTCAGCTACTTAGTCATACCTCCCTACTTAAGGAAGAAGATAGTGCCTCTAGTTCCCGAACTAAAATATGTTGGCATGCTTCCACCTTTAAATATAGCTACCCATAATCCTGAAGGCAAAGAGCCAGTTTTAGGTGACATAAGAGAGGGCGTTATAACTACTTCTTGGGGGTATACTGGCAAGGCGTATATAGGTTATAAGGAGCAGTGTAGGGTATCAGCAAGTACTGAATTAAGACCTGGAACTAGAGTGCTGGTGAGGATAACATCGAGGAGGCCGCTACGGGGTGAAGTAGTAGATCCAGACAAACTAAATTTATATATAGGTTATAGGGTTCTATCAGCTTCCAGCGCGGATGAACTTACCTCGGTACTGAGTAAGCTAAATGGGCTGATAGTCCTCACTACGAAGGAGGGCATGCCCTATAGTGACATAAAGCTGAGGAGAGCGCTAATAAGCGAGATAGCTAAGGTAGGAGGGCTAATTCTATTATTCGGAAACCCCAAGTATGACTTTAATGAGTTAGCTGAGGACGTGCTCAAGGAAATTAATGTAAGATTTAAGATTAATTTCATACCTTATCAGGGGGTCTACAGCGTTAGGACCATTGAGGCGCTTGCAGCGGTCTTAGCTCAGCTTAATACAGACATGATAACTTTTAAGGGAGAAAGATATTAGGAGCAGAGAGAAGTGGTGTCTAGGTGAGTAGGAATGACTGTGAATATAGAGATACCACCTGAGTGGAAGAGATTCAGGTACAGGGGGAAGACCCTAGAGGAGCTGCTCAACATGCCGATGGATCAGCTATTGCAGCTACTTCCAGCTAGAGCTAGGAGATCTTTACTTAGGGAGTCTGACTCAAAAGTACAAATGAGAAGACTTGAGATGGGTATTAAGGATTCTCCAAGAATGAAACTACTTAAGAAGGTGATGAAGGCCAGGGAGCTACTAGCTCAGGGAAAGAACGTCGTGATTAAGACTCACGTAAGAGATATGATAATCCTACCGGTGATGGTAGGTTTAACAATAGCTGTCTACAACGGCAAGGAGTTCGTACCAGTTAAAATAACCCCTGAGATGATAGGTCACTACCTAGGAGAATTCGCACCAACCACGAGGAAGGTCGAACACGGAGAGCCCGGCTTAAAGGCGACAAGGTCAACACTCTTCGTTGCTATGAAGTAAGAGATATTTGAATTTCACTATAACCTTAAATACGTTTTCCTAGATGCTTCCGATACTAATCTAGTACTAGTACTAGCTTAGGTTCTAGCTTAAGCTAATAGGTCTGTATCCTACTTGCGCTTCGATAAATAATTCTTCAACTTCATGAATTCATTCTGAGGGAGTATAAGTCTCACAGAATTCTCATCAGAATATCTTATCGTAACTCTGTATATATTCCCTTTAATCTCCTTTACATCAAATAACTCGGCAATATCTCTTCTATTTTTACGTAGTGTAGTGTACTCTATACCTTGCACTTTATCTTTATTTATAGTTATTTCCGAAGTACTTAGTGCAGACTTGATCAGCAGCTCTGCCTCTCGTTTTGACAGTGCGCCCTTTACTGAGGTCAGTACGTAGCCTATCTTAGGTAGAGGTTTAATAACCAAGTAATTATCGTGTAAGAATACTTTAGCCCGTAAAATAAAGCGATTTAAAATCACGTATGTGTTGCTCAGGACTTTAAGTGACATTATTGTTTAACCTTTGGCAACACCTATTGGTCTTAGTCTAGCGACGAGGGCAGCTATCTTGACTTTATGCGTAACCATAGCTACCCTATCTACGTCCTTGTAAGCACCTGGTGCTTCTTCAGCTATTACACGCCTTGTTGCTGCTCTTAGGTAGATGCCCTTACTCATTAAGTTCTGTGTTATCACTCCAGGGTTGTACGTTCTTATGGCAGCTGCTCTGGATAGCCAGCGTCCTGCGCCATGGGCAGCCGAGTAGAATGTTCTTGCTCCCTCAGGAATTCCGATCATTACGTAGCTTGCTGTGCCCATGGATCCGGGTATTAGTACCACCTGACCGATGTCGCGGTGGTCTTTAGGTATTTCTGGGTGTCCTGGCGGAAACGCTCTAGTAGCTCCTTTCCTATGGACTACTACCTTCATCCTCTTACCGTTGATTACGTGCTCTTCTACCTTTGCTATGTTGTGAGCAACATCATATACTATGTGTAGGTCGAGCTTGTCAGGGTCTGTTCTGAATACTCTGCCAAATGACCCGCGAACCCAGTGTGTAATCAACTGTCTGTTAGTCCAAGCGTAATTAGCTGCAGCAGCCATAGCTGAGAAGTAGTCTTGACCTTCTTTGCTGTTGAATGGAACTGAAGCTAGTTCCCTATCAGGAGGTGTTATACCATATCTGCGCATTGCTCTCTCCATAGTCACTAGGTAATCACTTGCTACTTGATGACCTAAACCTCTCGAACCTGTGTGTACCATCACTGTTATTTGACCCTCGTACTCTATACCTAATTTCTTAGCTACTGTTGGGTTGTATATCTTATCAACCACCTGTATTTCTAGGAAGTGATTACCAGCTCCTAAGGTACCGAGCTGTGGAGCACCTCTCCTCTTAGCGGTGCTGCTTACCTTGCTCGCATCGGCAGCCTTCATAGAACCTCTCTCCTCTATATGCTCGAGGTCGTCAGCCCAGCCAAAGCCCCTCCTAATAGCCCACTCAACACCTTCCTCAAGAACTCTGTCTAATTCGCCCATGCTCAGCCTTATCTTACCTGTACTGCCGACGCCTGATGGGACATTACGGAAAATCTCATCTACCAGCTCTTTTATCTTGGGCTTTACGTCGTCAATACTTAGGTTCGTCCTAAGTAACCTGACCCCACAGTTTATGTCGTAACCAACACCTCCAGGTGAAATCACTCCTTCGTTAACATCCATTGCAGCTACTCCACCAATAGGGAATCCATAGCCTTGATGCCCGTCCGGCATGACGTAGACTGCTAGCTGAACGCCGCTGAGGCAGGCAACATTAGCTGCTTGAATTAATGTAAGATCATCTCTCATTTTACTTAACAGATAGTCATCAGCGAAGACGATTGCAGGTACGCGCATGCATTTCTTAACTCCCTTAGGTATCTCCCACGTATAGTCATCGACTCTTCTTAACTGGATGTTATGACTCATAGCGAAATCTCCCTAACTCAAGTCTGTAATGTAAACTAATAAAGCATTTTGTTATGGCAAAAGTTATAGGGACCTTAAGGCTAGTTTAAGCTTAGAGTAAAGCTTATGAGCTTATAAGCCCCTCCTAAAAAGGTCTAGGCAGTGGAGAAGGTGGTGAACGTATGCCTACATGGCACTACTCAGTGAAGAAGCTCGACCCGCAAAGGACAGCTAAGGCTATGCTCTGGGACGCTGACATATCACTTAAGGAGTCCTATGAGATACTCAAAATTATTAGAGGAATGAAGCTTAAGGAGGCAGAAAAACTTCTTGAGGACGTCATAAAGATGAAGGTCCCGATACCTTATGTTAGGTATAAGTTATCTATTGCCCACAAGAGAGGGCTGCCGAATCGCTTCCCAAGGTGGAAATCCCCTATAGGCAGGTATCCCGTCAAGGCAGCTAAATTTATTCTTAAGCTCCTCAAAAACGTAGAAAATAACGCCGAGGTAAAGGATCTAGATGTGGATAGGCTGGTTATAATTCATGCTGCGGCACATAAGGGGCCATACCTAAAGAGGTGGATGCCTAGAGCTTTTGGTAGATCAACACCTAAGTTCAGAACCTTAACACACTTAGAAGTAATTGTTAAGGAGGTGTGAGCTTGGTCAACATAAAGCAACACTTTATTCAGTTAAATCTCTTAAGGCTAAAGGTCGATGAGTACCTAGCCAAGAACTTTATGCGTGCAGGGTACTCTAGGGTTGAGTTAATAAAGACGCCGCTCGGAACACGCGTAATAATCTATGCTGATAGGCCAGCATTAATAATAGGTAGGAGAGGGCAGACAATACGCCAGCTTACTGAAGTCCTAGAAAAGTACTTTAAGATAGAAAATCCGCAGATAACCGTTACTCAGGTAGAGAACCCAGAGCTCGATGCGAGGGTTGTAGCGACAAGGCTGGCCTTAGCCATAGAGAGAGGCTACCACTTTAGAAGGGCTTTATTTGTTGCTCTTAGAAGGGTCATGGCAGCGGGCGCTGTGGGTGCTGAAGTAGTAATAAGCGGCAAGTTAACTAGTGAGAGAGCACGTTATGAAAAGCTGAGAGCAGGCAAGGTGTACAAGACAGGGGCTCATGTCGAGAGACTGGTTGATAGAGCTGTTGTGCACTTATTGAGGAAACCAGGAATGTATGGTATTGAGGTGATCATCGTCAAGCCAGGTGAGCCAGATGACATTGTGAGAATAACTCCGCCTGAGGAGGTGCAGCAGGCAGCAAGCGGATCTTCGGAAAAACTTGAAGAAAAAGGTGAGGCTGCATGAGCCTTTCAGCAGATGAGATAAGGAAGATGTCCCCTGAGGAGAGGAGGAAGTTGCTTAACGACTTAAGGATCGAGCTAATTAAGCTAAGAACTCAGGCATTCCTAGGGACACTCACTAATGTAGGGAGAATAAAGGTTGTGAGGAAGAACATAGCTCGCATACTGACTGTAATGAGGGAGGAGGAGGAGCTAAAGAAAAAGCAAGGGAAGAAGTGATGAGGAGAACGAAATCTAACCTAATTTACCATGAATTAATAGGACTTAGGGTCCATGTTAAGTTTCATACGGATAAGTCACTAACTAACATTAAGGGTAAGGTAGTGGATGAAACTAAGAACATGTTTGTTATCTTAACTGATGAGGGGAGAGAGAAGAGGGTACCTAAATTTGGTGGAGTATTTGTTTTTAAGCTCTCGGACACCGTGAGTGTAGAGGTGCGAGGTGACTTGATAGTGGGTAGACCGGAAGAAAGATTGAAGAAGTATGGAGGTGGTAAGTAGTGAGTGAGAAACCTAAGGTTAGGGACATAGGTATAAGGTATGAGGGGCTGAGGCCTCCCGAGAAAGAGTGTGATGATCCGCTCTGCCCCTGGCATGGTCACCTGAAGGTTAGGGGAGGCCTGCTCGTAGGGAAGGTTATTAAAGCGAAGATGAGGAAAACCGTTGTTGTAGAGAGGGAGTACTTAGTTTACATAAGGAAGTATATGAGATACGAGAGGCGTAGGTCTAGAATACACGCCCATAATCCACCGTGTATTAACGCGCAGCCTGGCGATACTGTATTGATTGGTGAAACTAGACCTTTAGCTAAGTCTGTAGCTTGGGTAGTACTAGGTGTGCTTGAGAAAGGTGGAGGTGAGAGCTGATGCCTAAGAAAGGTGGTGCAGCATTTAGTAGGGTTAGGCGGGTAGAGGGGATACTAGTAGGCACGCGCTTAAAGGTAGCTGATAATAGCGGAGCTAAGGAGGTTATGGTAATAGGTGTTCCAGGCAGGAAGACGAGGCTGAGGAGAATACCTAGTGCGACAGTTGGTGATCTAGTGGTGGTTACAGTGAAGAAAGGTAATGCCGACCTTGTTGGACAGGTGATGAATGCCGTTATCATAAGGCAAAAGAAGCCATTTAGAAGGCCTGACGGTACATGGATTGCTTTCGAGGATAATGCGTGTGTTATAGTAACACCTGAAGGTGCTCCTAAGGGAAGCGAAATTAGAGGGCCAGTAGCCAAGGAGGCAGCAGAGAGGTGGAGCGGTATATCAAATCTCGCAACAATAATTATTTAATTTTGGCTAGGTGGTAAGTATGAAAACTTCATCAAGACAGCCTAGGAAGCAGAGGTTAATGCTCTATAATGCCCCGCTCCACAGGAGACACACATTGTTTAATGCAAAGCTATCCAAAGAGCTAGCTGAGAAATTAGGTGTTAAGAGGCTGCCTGTCAGGGTTGGTGATGTAGTTAGAATAATGCGTGGTGACTGGGCAGGGCATGAAGGGAAGGTAGTTAAGGTAGACTACAAGAGAATCAGAATACACGTTGAGGGAGTAACTATCAAGAAAGCTGATGGAACGCCAGTCTACTACCCCATTCACCCATCAAAAGTCATGATAATAAAGGCTGATGTTAGTGACAAGGTCAGGAAGAAGATAATAGAAAGAAGGAGAGGTAAAGTTCCTGTTGAGGAGGTTGAAGAAGTTAAAAAGGAGGAAGAGGAGAGGAAAGAACAGGTAGGTGAGGAAAGTGGCTAGGATGGGAGGAAAGAGACACCTAAAGAGGCTCGCGGCTCCTGATTTTTGGCCTATACTTAGGAAAGAACATAAATGGGTGGTCAAGCCATCACCAGGACCACACCCTATTGAGAGATCTATTCCTTTACTTATTTTAGTGAGAGATATTCTGGGTTACGCTGAGACAGGCAGGGAGGCTAGAAAAGTTATTGCTGAGGGGCATATTAAGGTAGATGGTAAGGTAAGGAAGAATTACAAGTATCCAGTAGGGCTCATGGATGTTATTGAGATCGTAGATACCGGCGAAACCTTCAGAATAGTTCCTGTACCAGTTAAGTTCATGATGCCTGTACCCGTAAGCAAGGAGGAGGCATCATTTAAGCTGTGTAGAATAGAGAATAAAACGACGGTACCGGGCGGACATATTCAGCTAAATCTGCATGACGGCAGAAACGTCTTGATTAGAGTGTCAGATCCCACAAATCCTGAGGAGGACATATACAAGACTATGGGTACCGTCAAGATTTCCATACCTCAGCAGAAGATCCTAGACTACTACCCGTTAGAGAAGGGATGTGTAGTAATAGTAATTGGTGGTAGGAACGTTGGCAGAGTAGCTAGGCTAGTCGGCGTTAGCGAAGGAATGAGGCACTACAGAAAGCAAGTAACACTGGAAGACTTCAAAGGAAACACGTTCTACACCACACTAGATAAAATAATGGTCATAGGTAGGGACAAACCTGAAATAACTTTACCTGAGGGGGCTGTATGAGTCTGAGTAAAGTTAAGTTTACCATTGACGAGAATATAATGAATGAAATACTTATGAAGTGGAACAGCAATCCAATGCTAAAGCCTAGAATAGCTAAAGTAACTGTCAACATAGGTGTAGGAGAATCAGGTGAGAGACTGCAGAAGGCAGCCAAAGTCCTTAAGGATTTAACAGGGCAGGAACCCTCTGTAAGATATGCCAGGAGGACCATAAAGGAGTTCGGAATAAGGAAAGGTGAGCCCATAGCTGTAGTAGTTACACTAAGAGGGGAGAGAGCTAAGAACTTTCTTGAAAAAGCGCTCGAGGCAATAGGCCGTAGAATTAAGGCGTCAAGTTTCGACGACTACGGAAACGTATCTTTCGGCATACGCGAGCACATAATGCTGCCAGGCGTTAAGTATGATCCTAATATAGGTGTCTTCGGTATGGATGTAGCCGTAACTCTTGAGAGGCCAGGCTTCAGGGTCATGAGAAGACGCCGCAGAAGGTCCAGAATACCTCGCAGACATAGGGTCTCTAAGCTTGAGGCAATTACCTACTTTATTAAGGAGCTAAATGTTAGGGTGGTATGACATGGGTAAGTACAAGCCACCTGTAATAAGGAAGTATGGAAGAGGAGTGCAGGTGTGTGTTAGGTGCGGTAGCAGAGATGCTGTTATCCAGAAGTATGGGCTCTACTTGTGCAGGCAGTGCTTTAGGGAGGTGGCCCGCGAGCTCGGATTTAAGAAATATAGTTAAGTGGTGAGCCGATATGGTCTCGATGGATCCATTAGCTAATGCTCTGTCAACAATAATGAATAATGAGATGCGCGGTAATAGAGAGGCGGTGATAACGCCAGCGTCAAAACTAATTGCTATGGTACTTAGGGTAATGCAAAAGTACGGATACATAGGTGAGTTCGAGCACATAGATGACGGTAGGTGGGGGAAGATAAAGGTGCAGCTGCTTGGGAGAATAAACAAGTGTGGTGTAATAAAGCCAAGGTTCTCAGTCAAGTATAAGGATCTACGAGAGATGCCGCAATGGTTAAGGAAGTACCTACCATCAAGAGACATAGGTATAATTATACTCTCGACACCGCAGGGCGTTATGTCACACCGTGAGGCATTAGAGAAGAGAATAGGCGGTGTCTTATTGGCTTATGTTTACTGAGGTGATCTGAGATGCCTAAGGAAGTAATAGTGAGGGAGGAGGTACCAATACCTGAAGGTGTGAGCGTAGAGATTAACGGTAAGGAGGTTCGCGTTAAAGGACCTAAGGGTGAGGTAGCAAGGGACTTCAGCTTCGCACGTAGTGTGAGGATACTTAAGGAAGACAATAAAGTAATTGTTGAGTCATACTTTGCTAAGAGAAAGCAGAAGGCAGTGACGTACAGCATAGCTGCCCACATACAGAATATGATCGATGGGGTAACCAAGGGATATAGGTACAAGCTCAAGATTATTTACTCACACTTCCCTGTCACAGTTAAGGTTGAAGGAGATAGAGTGGTAATTGAAAACTTCTTAGGTGAGAAGGCGCCGAGGATAGCTAAGATAGTCGGCAACGTCAAGGTAACAGTAACTAAGCAGGACATAATCGTAGAAGGAGTCAACATCGAGGAGGTAGGGCAGACAGCAGCTAACATAGAAAGAGCGACAAAGATAAAGGACCTGGATAGGAGAGTTTTCGTTGACGGAATATATATCTACGAGAAAGGTTATGCAGAGGGGTGAGTAAGTGATGGAGAGCAGTGGGGCAAGTACTCAGGGTGAGACTAGAGTCAGTAGTGAGAAGTTGATTAAGATGATAAGGAGCAAAAAGAAGCCAGAGTTCCTTAGACATCTATGGTGGAAGTTCCCGAAGTTCAAGAACTACCCTAAGTGGAGAAGGCCTAGAGGTATAGATAACCCTATAAGGATGAAGGAAAAAGGGTACCCACCAATAGTTAGCGTGGGCTACCGTACACCACGGTGTATTAGGGGGCTTCACCCAACTGGTTTAAAGCCTGTCGTAGTTCATAACATAAAAGAATTAGAGAATCTCAATCCATCAGAAGTCATAGTGTATATAGGTTCCACAGTAGGCGCTAGAAAGAGAGCTGAAATAATTAGCAGAGCTAAAGAATTAGGTTTCTTAATTGCTAACGCGAGGTGAGCAGCAAATGGTGGATCTAAGCACTCAGAAGAGGCTGGCAGCTGAGGTCTTAGGGGTAGGTGTCTCAAGGATTAGAATAGACCCTGAGAGGATAGAAGACGTAGAGGCGGCTCTCAGGCGCGAGGACATAAAGAGGTTAATTAAGGAAGGCGCTATTTGGGTAGAGCAAGCACATAGAAACTCACGTGGCAGGTGGAAAGAGCGTCATGCGAAGAGGAAGAAAGGCCATAAGAGGGGTCCAGGAAAAAGGAAGGGAGCTAAGGATGCCAGAGCTGATAGCAAAGAAAGGTGGGTTAAGACAATAAGGAAAATACGTAGGTACTTAAGATGGCTGAGAGATCACAAGGTATTCAGCAAAGATGAAGCAGAAAATAGGAGAATATATAGGAGGCTTTACATGCTAGCTAAAGGCGGGACGTTCACCTGCTTAGCAGACCTCAAGAGGTATCTGAGAGATATGGGCTATGAGGTAAGATAATCATGGCGCGCGGACCAAAGTATAAAGTACCAAGAAAGAGGAGAAGAGAAGGTAAGACGAATTACTACAAGCGGTATAGGATGATCAAGTCGGGTAAGAGAATAAGAGCTGTCGTGAGAAAAACAAATAAGTATATAATAGTACAGATAATAGAGTTCGCTCCGCAAGGAGACATAACACATGTAGGTGTTAACAGTAAAATATTATTTAGGTTGGGCTGGAAAGGCGATCCCAATAACACTCCAGCAGCATAC